>JAESFP010000063.1_pt1 | contig 184265 bp, 205 predicted proteins | sample 9266181 | NCBI WGS metagenome assembly JAESFP01 (sample SAMN14502547, study PRJNA617102) | algae metagenome | isolation source: Pegethrix bostrychoides GSE-TBD4-15B and co-occurring heterotrophs from... | place: USA: Grand Staircase-escalante National Monument, Utah | collected 2006-08-15
CCCGATACAGCAGCTCCATGTCGCCGTCGGTGAGATGCGTCCCCAGGAACGCGGCCATCAGCGGACGGTCGGTGACCGCCGTCAGGGTGTTGGCCTTCAGGAAGGTCAGGGTGGTGGTCTGCGCGGACTGGACAACCGCCGAGGCGATGTCCCCGCCGACGTTCACGCCGTTGTGGAAGGCGCGGAAGGTCGAGGTGTTGTTACGCGTCAGGGAGAACAGCGCCTGGCCATTGCCCCAATCGGCCGCCGCACCGATGGTGCTGACCGTGCCGCCCATGGCGCGGGCCTGCATCGTATTACCCGAGGAGCCACGCGGCCCGATCAGGATTCCGGAGGTCGCCACGGCGTCGACTGCCCCGGCCGCCCAATTCGTGGACGAGCCCGAGCCCAAGTAACAGCCGAAGCTGAAGTTGGCGCCGTCGATGCTGCTGAGCGGAATGCCGGTGTCGACGTAGTTCGCCGCCGCCGTGGAGCGGAAGCCGACACGCCCCTGCCCCGTCGTCGTATTGTTGTACGAGGTGTCGAACGGCTGAACCATGCTGGTGAAGGTCGGTGCGCCGCCCTGGGACAGGTTGCCCGTGCCCGGGGTCTTCCAGTTGATCAGGCTGCCGGCCGCCACGTCGTCGGCGATCCAAAGGTGCGAAAGCTTCGCCCAGACCCCGGCATCCTTGAGCTTCTTGATCCAGTAATTTGCCGACCGCTGCTTGCGGGCAGACATGGTGTTGGACGCTGCCGTCTTTGCCGCTGCGAGGGCGGTCGTTTGGGACTGAAGAGCGAAGTCAGCCAGCGCGATGGGGCCGACGGCTTCGCTATAGGCTGGAGCGGAGGCGCCAATGGCGCTGGTCGCAATCTCCCTGACACGGATATAGCGCCCGAACAGGTTCTCCCCGACGACGTAGGTCGCTTCGGTCTGGCCCGAGATGGCAACCCAGGCTGAGACCCCATCCGGCGAATGAAACCACTGGTGAGTTCGGGCGAGAATAGGACCGTTCGCCCAAGTCCCGTTGCCGGCGACCAACTCTTCGTGGGTCTTGAGGAAACCCGAAACGGTCGGCACATCGACAATTTCCGGGATCTGTACGGGCGCGCCACCATCGGAGCCCCCTTGAACCATCGTCAGTCCAAGGCCCATCCCAAGCGAAAGCATCATCAGAACCTCGATGTGTCGTAGATCAGATTGTGGGGAGCGGGTGCGCCGGAGCGCGGGCCGTCAGGCCAGACCGAGGACGCCGGCGGTATTTGCGGCGGTGAGTTGCACGACCCGCAGCGGCAGCATCTGACCGGCAGTCACCGGGATCAATTTCGAATTGTTGTTCGTGGCGTCAGCGAGCTTCACGCCAAGGTTTCCCGCCAGGGTGATTACAATGGCGCGAACCGGCGTCACGAGAGCGGTCTCACCCGAGGTCGGGATGGCGACGAACCCAGTCGCCGGATCGGTCGCGGTGAGAGCCGACAGGTCCTCCGGCGAGGCGGTCGTAGGAACGCTCGCCGCCCGTGCTCGCTGCCCCTTCAGCTCGACGCCGTCCGCGTCGTTGAGTACCTGGCGCTGGAGTTGGACCTCATCACCGCCCTCGGTGATCTCATAGGTCGCGATCTTCTCATCGCCGTTGCCAGGCGTGATACCTACTGCACTGGGAGTGCCCATGAGCTGTCCTTAATCGGCTTGGGGAGCGAGGACGCACCGGTACTTCGGCGCGCCTTGATGGTCGAAGATCTCGGTCGCGAGAACCAACGCGCCTTCGGGCGGACTATCCGCCGGCGCTATGGCCTTAATTCCCCACTGGCCGCGGTCTTCGGCGGTGGAAAGCTCAAGCCAGTTGTGGGGAAATTTGAGATCGTAGGTCGTGGCCCTCTTCGGGCCGTTTGGAAGGTTGGGGTCCGCTGGACCAATGCTCTTGCCGCCGTCCCTCACCGTGAACGCGCCGCTGACCAGCACCCAAGCGCCGTCAATCTTCCGAGCATAATCGGGCATTTCGCGTACCTAGTTGAGGTTGCCGAAGGAGAATGTTGCGGACACGTAGCAAGACGCCTGCTGTCCAAGCGCGTCGGTCACGACGCAGAGGAAAGTGCCCCCGAAATCGCCGTCGTCGGCGGTGCTGTAACTAAAGCTCCCCCCTGCGCCTCCGCCGCCTGATCCGACGCCGTTGACGCGGGCCCACGCGTAGGAATAGGGAGCCGTCCCGCCGGAAACGACAATCGACGTCGATCCGGTGTTGCAGGTGTTTGAGAGGGTGAACCCGTACACCGACGACGGGCTCGCGGATGCGCTGAGCGGCGCCGGCGCCGTGCCGAGATTACGCAGCATGACCGTGCAGCTCGCCGAGGCCGTCTGCCCGATGGAGTCGGTTACGGTGACGCTCGCCGAACCCAACACGCCGCCCTGAGGCGGAAGCGCACGTGAGAAGGTCCGAGACGCTCCGCTCCCCGACATACTGAAGTCGCCGCCGTAGCTCCACGAGTAGGAGTACGGCGGGACGCCTCCCGAAGCTGAGACGCTCGCGCTCCCCGAAACGGTGACGGTGCCAGACGAGATCTGCGAGGCGTCGACGTTGCCCGGGCCGCTGATCGAGAGCGAAGGGTAGTCACGCCGCAAATTGATCGTGACGTTGCCCGTGGAGAGCGTCTCGCCGGTCACCGCATCCTTCACGGTCGCGCGCCAGACCGCCGAACGACTTTCGCCCGACCCTACCCCTGTCGCCTGAAACGCCGTCGTTGCAGAGTTTGGAGTCGTCGCCACAATCGTGGCGCTGCCGCTCACGTAGGACCACGTCGTATCGACCAGACCAGAGCCGCCGGTCCTAGTTGCGGTCACCGATCCAGATGTCACGGTTGAGCCGGTGCTCGAGCCGGCGACGGTCGTCTGCGACAGCCCGACGGCTAGAGGCGGATAGGCTGAGCCCATCATCAAAGCCGCAGCACCGATCGCCATATTAGGAGACCTTGTTGAAGCGGGCGTCGAGGATTGGGCCAGTCAGGTCCAGGACCTCCCAGCGAATTACGTCGAGCGCATTGGCGGCCGTGGAGAGAACCGGTGTCCCGGCCGCACCGAATTTGAAGGCCGCAGGGATGATCAGCGTTCGCGGCCCGCCGCTCGGCGGCTGCTTGATCTTCAGGGTGTAGGTTCGGCCCAGCCGCATGTTCGACGGTAGGCCGAGTGTCCGGTTCCCGCCGAGAACGACCTCGGCCTTGTAGCCCTGTGTGGCAGTATTCCAGTCGATGGTGGCGGCGTCGGTTAGCACCTGGAACTCATCGGCCGCTGCCAGGACCGCTGGGCTCACCGACTTCCCGCCCGCCGTCCCGGCCCAGATATCTTCCTTCGTCGCGGCGGGTAGAGCCCCAGGCGCCGACAGCGCGAAGACCCAATTGGAATAGGAGCCTGAACCCTCCGCATTGCGGGCGTCAAAGGTCATCGCACCGGTCGCCGGGTCGTAGGTAAGGACGCGACCGTCCATCGCCTTGGCGCCGTCGCCCGACACAGAGAACGTGCCGTACTGGCCCTGCCGGATCGCCTTGCCGGTCTGAATCGTCGGGCTCTTGGTCCCAACGCCGAGTGCCATGGTGGTTGTTGAAGTCGCCGAGGTCCCGGGCGCGTTTACTGCGGTCAGCGCGAACTGTTCCGCCTGGTTGCGGGCGAGCTGCGACGCGTCAAGGTCCTCACCCGTCGTTAGAGCGGCGGCCTCAGCAGCCTTGGCGTTGTCCTCGGCTGACTTCCCGATGGCTTGAACGCTTAGTCCGAACGGCGACAGGCTAGCCGCGAAGGCGTCGGCGTCGTCGTTGAACGTCTCTGTCGGCGCATTGCGTTGGGGCGCCGTCGTGACGTTGGAGAGCGGAGGCGTGGGGACGACAGCCATCAGACAAGGCTCTCCACTTGGATGTTGAGGCGGGAATCTTGGGCGGAGGCGATCACGACCGCGTAGTCGTTGTAGAAGCCGAAAACGACCGTCGAGCCGTAGCGCTCGGAGCCCAGGTAGACGACGGGCGTGGCGCGGTAACCGTCGAGTAGATCGACCACTCCGTCGATCGCGCTGTTGTCCACCAGGACGTCGAACGAGGCTCGCCGGCTGAAGGGTCGTTTCGCAATTTTGGCGTTGCCGAAGCTGTCGCGATCTTTGCGGCTGTAGTCCTGGTTGCCGATCTGGGGCTTTTCCAGGGTGATCCCGATGTCACGGCCCTGGCCGATCACACAGGCGCCGCAGCGCACCGTGTTTCCAGGGTTCGACAGGGTGATCGTGATCTGAGCGCCGGAGTATGGCGGCAGGTCCAATAGGACCTTCTGGGTCACGCGCTGGATGTCGGCGAAGAACCAGCTCCACCAATTATTGATGCCGTTCGTGCCGATCAGGCTGACTTCGCGGTCGTAGACGATGCCCTCGGCCGCATCGGTCACGGTGACGCGCATTGCAGCGGCGTCGATGTTCATCAGCGCGAGCGCAGTGATCCGTTTGGGCGCGGTGATGACGACGCTGATGCTGTCGGCGTCGGCAGTTTGAGAGCCGATGACGTCATCGAACATCCGCCAGCGGTTCGTCGATCCCGCTTCCAACCACCACTCGGTGTCCGTGAGGGCGTGGCCGATGTTCGGCCCCTTGAGTGACAGGAAGATCTTATGGGCGAGATCCCCTGCGCCGCGGACGATGTCGTCCTCGGCATAGGTGTCGCCAACCAGCCAGACTGGTTCGTTTTCCTCGACGCTTGAGACCAACATCGGTGTTCCGACGTCAGCAGCACGGGCCACGGCTGTTGCGCCCGTCGCGACGTAGGAGGTGACCAGACCAGCCTTCAGGTCGGCGCCCCACGCCTCAACGCCGGCGATCTCGTCGCCTTCGAACGAGGTCACGCCGTTTCCAACCGTCAGCGTGAGCCCGAACGTAGTTGCCCCCGCGACCGCGCCCTCGAGCTCCAGGCGATACCAACCAGCAGCTAGCGCGATCAGACGTGCGTTTACGAACGACGCGCCGGCGCCGAAAGACCCGGCCGCCGGGATATCTCCGGTGACGAGGTTGGCGATCATTTCAAACCCAGCCGCTTCCCCGGCAGGCGCGCAGCGGAAACGGGCTGTGGCGTGGCCCGCAGCTCGCAGAAAGATCGATGCGCCGACCACTCCCCCTGCGGCTACGACAGCGGCGGAGCCCATCTTCGCCGCCTGGTGGTCAGCGGTGTCCGTAGTCGTGGGGCGGATCAGATCCGACGTCGCCGTACCGTCGGGTGCCGTGCTGACGTTCGCATGGATCGTCGCGTCGCTGGCGGTCCAGGTGGTCAAATCCTGGCTCTGCAACATCACGTTCGTCCCGGCCGCCTCTGCGAGGAACTGAGGCGGCGCGGCTGGGACGATGGACATGCCCGGCAGCGGTATCGTCGGGAGCAGCAGCGAGGGCCCCGCCAACCACCCTGCCGGCGCGTAGGTGCGCTTTTCCGGCGGATAGTTCAGTCGCGGCACGTTCACCGGCGCAACGCCGAGACGGCCGTCGACGGTGTAAAAGGAGGCTGTGGACGCGCGGCTGAAGGCTCCGGTGTCGCTGACCGCGACGGGTGCGATCAGGATCATGCGGCTTCCTTGGTTGAAACGGGCTCGTCAGGCATCTCGCCGCGAACGAAGACGCCTTGGCTTTCTTGCCGCTGACCGCGACGGTCGATGTTGCTGTTCGTCTTGGCGATCGCGACCAGCGCGTCTTCCAGGCGTTGGACCTGGTTGCGCAGGCTGCGGATCTCGTTGGCCGTCTCACCGCCGCCGCCGACGGCATGAACGCCCATCTTCCCGCCAACATTCGCCAGCGGAAGGATGCTCTCCGGGCCAGCCTCTCCGCCGATCCCGCTCTCGCCAAGCGTCATCGGGCGATGGATGATGCCGCCCGTCGCGTAGGGCGTGCGGCCTTCGCCCTTGCCGTACTTGTTCCAGTGCCACTCGCCATAGCCGGTGACGCTCTGGACGCCGATCTGGGCGAGGTTGGCCCTGCCCTTGGCGCTGGACATCTCCCGCAGGTAGCCGGCGGCGACGTCGGAATAGTGCGCGATGTAGGACGCCCAGTCGGCCTGGCGCGGGGTGGCGGCGTTGTCGTTTGCTGGCGCAGTCGCTGTGGGCGCCGGTGTGCTGGTCACTGGGGGCGTTGAAACTGCGGCCTGCTGAGCGGCCACGGCGCCCTGATAGCTGGCCAGGGCATCGCGCACCGACAGGACCGAGGCGTTGACCTGCAGGATGCCGGCCACCGACGCGTTGAGGGCGCTGAGCTGCTGGTCGGCCAGGGTCACCTGGTTCGCCGCCGCTGCCTCCGCCGCGCGAATGGCGTTCTGAACGGTGGCCACGTTCTGGCGATGCTCAAGCAGCGACTTCGCGCTCTCCTGCGACGCCTGAATGAAGGCTTGGGCCGACGAGTTGAGCCCAGCCATCGCATCAGGATCGCCAGTGGCAGCCGAGGCCGCCTGACCGAGGAAATCACGACGCGTGCGCTCCAGGCTCGCGCCCGGGCTTACATCGAGGAGCGGGTCCAGGCTGACGCGGAGGTCCTTGAGCGATTTGCCCAGGTCGCGGAACTTGTCTCGCGTGGTGGTGATCGCGCCGGCTTCGCGTTCGTAGGCCTCCGACAGGGCGTCGCGCGCATCATTCACGCGCTCGGCTGCGGCTTCCACCGCCTGGACCTGCGCAAGATAGGCGCGGTTGGCCGCGTCAGCGGCCGCCAGCTCGGCGACATTGCGGGCCGCCAGGACGCCGGCAGCGTTACCCAGCGCCTCCATCATCCGGATCTCGAAGCCCGCGCGCTCCTCGCTTACGGCCTTTGCCTTGGCGAGCGCGTCGGCCTCATCGTCCAGCGCCCAGATCCGCTTTTGGATCTCGCGCAGGGTCGGATCGAGAGCGTTGAGCTCGCCTTCGCGACGGAGGGCCGTGGCCTGCAAGGCCTTGCCCTGCCGGTCCAACAGGTCGGCCTCAAGGCTCCGCTGCGCATTGGCCAGTTGCGTGACCCGCGCGATCTCCGCCTCGGCCTTCGCCGCGGCCTCTTGGTTCTTCCGCGCCTTCTCAGCCTTGTTGCCGCTCAGCAGTCCTGCGATGCCGCCGATTGCCGCGCCAGCAAGCGCTCCGAGCGGGTTGCCGCCCGTAAGGGTCAGACCGGCCATAGCTCCGCTGGACGCGCCACTGATCGCGCTGCCGGCTTTACCTCCGACCGCGCCGCCGATCATTTGGCCGATGCCGGCGATGGCGCCGATCTTGTCGCCAATCGTGGAGCCTTTCTTGAAGGCTTCCTTCAGGGTCCCGATGGCTTCCACAATGGAGTTGGCGAGGGCGTTCCAATCCTGCCGCTCGAACGCGCTGCTCACGTCGTTCATCGCATTGACGACGCGGCGGAAGGTGTCCTGGAAGTTGCCGGTCGCTGCCTTCGTCTCGTTGCCGTGGATCACGGCAAGGCGCTCAAGCATGGCGCGCGCGATCTGCTTTTCGGCTTCGTTCGCAGTCTCGGAAGCAACGATCCGCTCAAGGCCGAGCCGCTCGAGGTCCTGCTCGATTTTCAGCCTCTCTAGGCTCAGGGCCCGGCGCTGGAACTCGTATCGAGCAATCGCCTCTTGGCTCGCCAGCACGCGCAGCTGCACGTCAGCTTCGCCCTTCCGCACGCTGTAGGCTTCCCTGGCAAACGCCTCAGCTGCGGTTTGGTCAATGGCCTGTTCGCGATAGGCAGCAGCCCGGGCGTTTATGCTGCGGACAATCTCGATCTGAGCGGTGAGCTCGGCCTTCTTGGCGTCGCTCAGGCCGTCGTCGTCGGCGATGCTGGCGGCCTGGCGGTCGAGCTGAGCAGCCTTCACGGCCTCTTGGGCGCGCGCGATTTGCCGCTCGATGTCGGCGCGGGCCTGGATCTCGCGGGTTACAGCCAAACGCGCTTGAAGTTCTGCAGCCAAGGCCGCCTGGATCAGGCCTTCAATCTGCGCAGTGCGCTCTGCCGTCTGGTCGCGCGGTGTTGCCGCCGTCGAGCCTTTAGGGCCGGCTTTGGCGTCGCCTGCGTCTTTGCGCGCCTTGTCTTGAGCGATCCTCACTGCGCCGCTCTTGATCTCGCTGCCGATCGTCTTCATCCCACCTCGGACGTCGTCGATTGATTGCTTGATCTGCGAGGCGATGGCCTTGCCGACGAACTCAGCGGCGCCGCTCGCGTCAGCCTTGAAGCCGGACAGGTCGACAGCTCCCAGACGCGGCATGGCGGCGCCTGTGAGCCGGCTGGCCGCGTCGATCACCATGTTGATCCCCGCAATGTGCGCGTTGATCATCATCTGGAGACCGTCGATGGCCTTGTTATAGGTCGCGGCCAGGATCGACCCGATAGCCGCCGGGAAGTTGCGCCAGTTGTCGATGATCGCCCGGTACGCGCCGATGAACCCACCGATGATGACCGCGGTGCCCTCGAAGGCGACCTTCGTCATGAAGTCGAGCGTGGCGTTCCACTTCTCGCCCAGCCAATCCAGCGCCGAGCCGAGGGGACCCGAAGTCAGGTAGTTGCCCATCACGTCCAGGGTCGACTTGAAAGTGTCGCCCATGGTGACGGTGCGGCTCTCGACGCGCTTGAGCTGCTCCTCGGTGAGCCCCAGGCCGTCGGTGATGTCCTTCGGATAGTCCTTGGCCAGCTCGCGGTTCATCAGCGCGAAACCGGCCGCCGCCGCGCCCGCGACCGCGATCAACGGTGCGAGAGCGACCATCGCCGGCACGGCGGCAGCCGCCATCCCGCGCAGGGCCGCCGTCAGGCCAACGCCCTGCATCCTCATCAGCGCCAGTTGGTCGACGATCTGCGGACCCTGTTGGATCAGGATCATGAACGGGTTCATGCCCATCGCGCCGGTGACCATGATGTCGGCGAACTGGCGCGAGAGACCTAGCCCGGCTTGGGACAGGTGCTTTGAGCTCACTTCCGCTTTGGCATGCGAGGCGGTTACCGCGCCCATCTGGCGCACGTACTGCTGGGAGAAGTCGCGCTGTGCGGCGTCGTAGATCGCATCGAAGTGGTGGGCCGTGGCGCTCGCCTGCGCCCCAGCCTTCGCCATAGCCGGCGTCGCCGTAGTCATGGCCGTGGCAAGGTTGCGGGTGGCGGCCGAGGCGCTATCAGCCGCCGCGACAACACCGCGCTGCGATTGAGCCAACAGGTTCATCTCGCCGACCGACTTCTCGATCGACGCGATCATCTGCATCAGGGCGCTGCCGGAGGAGCGCGAGCTGGCGGCAAGGGCGTCGGTCGCGCGCTCAGCTTTGGCCGAGGTGTCGGCGAGCTGATCGAGCTTACGGTTGCCCTCGTCGACGCCCTGCGTCTCGAAGACCATGCCGAGGACGGCAAGATCGGACATCTACGCCTCCCTCGGTTAGGTGTGCTCTTGGGCTTTGCGGCGCGCGATGCCGCGGAAGAGATCGCGGATCCCGCGAGGATTGCTGACGGGGATCTGGCTACCGCCACTCTGGCCGCTGGCATCGTTCTCGGCCGGCTTGGCGGCCTGCTCGGCGATGATCGCCAGGATGGCGTCGTCTATCCGAACGATCAGATCAGTTTCCCAGGCCGACAGGTCCATGCAGGTCCTGCGGCTGAAGGCGTCGATGGCTTCGTACGTGATGGGGTTGGCCGCCATGCCCGACTGGCGGCGACGGGACAGCTTCTTGAACGCCGACCAGATGGGCCGGAGCGGCTCCGGGAAGGGGGGCAGTTCGCCCTTCCCTCCCCGATATGAGGCCTCAGCGTAGGCGACTAGGCGCCGGGCGAGGCCGTCAAGAAATTTGCCCGGGTTCCGACGAACTTATCGACCTGGTCGCGGACCCAGGTCACGCCCGGGTTCATGTAGAGTTTGATGGCATTGGCGCGCGAGAACTCAGCAGGCTCCTCGTTGTTTGTGCCATCGAGCCAGCCCTGCGGAACGCCCGACCAGCCGGTTGTGCACGACGCCAGGATTTCGGCGCCCTTCAGGCGCTGTTCGGCCGAGGAGAACTTCGCACCCTCGGTCATGTTCGCCATCGTCTCGTCCCGGTTGGCCTCTTCGGCCTGAATGAAGGTGTTGCTGTCCTTCCCGAGGAGCATGATGGAGACGTTCTGCTTTTCGTCCCCCGCGCCCCACTGCAGCGGCGTGCGCTTTTCGGGGTGCAGGACATTCATCGGGCGGCCTTCGTTGGCGGCCCGCGCAGTGTTCAGGGAGGTGAGGCTCATGGTGGTGGCTTTCATGAAAAAGCAGCCCGCGGCGCGACCGGGGCCTTAAAGTTGAGGGAGAGAGTGGGCTTCTCGGGCCGGCGCGGCTTAGGCGACGGCTTCGCTGAGGACTTCGACGATCTTGCTGTCGATCAGGGCGGCGAAGTTGCGCTTGATGATCGCGTTCGCCTCGCCGACGTTGAGGCGCTTCGACGAGATCAGGGCGCGGAAGTAGAAGACACTGTCCGTGTCGTTGGCGTCGGCGGCGTCGGCGGTCTCGACCTTGCAGGCGTAGGAGAAGTCCGTTTCCTCGGCGGCGGCCATTGCGAGCTGGCCGGGGTCGAGCGGGTCATGGCCGGCGACGAGGGCGATGTCGCCAGCGTCGCGCGTGCCCTTGCGCTTCCTGGTCCGGGCGTCGCCAAGCGCAACGAAGGTGATGGTGGCGGCGCTGTCGCCGAACTCGCCGATGCTTTCGAGGGGTTTCACCTCGACATAGGTGAGAGCGGTATATGCGGTCTCGTCATTGGCGGTCGTATTGACCGGACCGATGTAGAACTTGCTGCCGGTCGTGGCTGCAATAGCCATGGGCGTGGCTCCTTATGGATTTGCGAAAGCCGGCGCCCACTCGGCATTAGGGCGGGCCCTGAGGCGGCTAGGCCGTCCAGGGGATGGTGATCGGGATCGTCAGCCGGTCCGTTTCCGTCAGGGGCTTGGCCGCCCACGGCTCGGCGGAGACCTTCACGGTCACTCCGCCGCTGGCCATGACCGTGTCCTTGGCGAAGTGCGCGGCCACGGCGTCTGCGGCCGCTCTCGGAGCGTACAGGCCTTGGTTTCGCGGCCAGACGACGGTGACCTGCAGCAGGCCCTGATCCAGCCGGCCGGTCGTGACGCCTTCCCACCGCGGGCGGTTCGGGAAGTCGTCGACGACGAGGTACTTGCCGTCCTCCGGGACCACGAACGCCGGATCCTGCTCGGGATAGGCGACGGGAAGCGGTGGCGAACCAATCGCCAGGGTCAGGCACCGCGAGATCAGCGCGTCGTAGATCTGCTCCGCGCGCGCCGTCATCCGCCTGCCCTCGCCTGTGCTTCTTTCGCGACCTCTTCGACGATGCGCGGCCATTGCTGCGCGGCTAGGCCGACGAAGCGCCGCCCCGCCCTGCCTCGGGCGCCGTATTCCTGATGACGGGCGTAGTTGGCGGTGTAGGCCGCGGTGATGGTGTCAGTGATCGACGCCGACGCGATGATCAGGGCGACCTGGCCCATGTCGAAACTGTAGCTGCCCTCGCCGTCGGGCTTGTCGGTCAGGCTGAAGTTCGCGTTTCCAATCGCCGCCATCAGCGAGGCGCGAAGGAAACCGCTGTCCACTGGCATGTTGCCGCCACGGGCGACCGGCGTCTGGGCGACCTCAAGGACGCGCTGGACGGCCTCGTTGCGGACGGCAAGCTGCCGCTCCTTTGTCTCCCTGACCCAGGCGCTGACCTGGGCGGAGAACTTGCCCTGCGCCATCAGATTGCGCGGCGGATCTCGAAGCGGCCGACGATCCGCTCGCGCGCGACCTCGTCGCCATCGAGGAAAAGCTCGCCCTCAGCGTTTCGCTTGGCGCGGATGAGCCAGCCCTCGGCGGCGTTGACCTCCGAGACGTCCTTCACTTCGGCGCCGGTCGAGAGGTCGAACACATGAAGGTCACCCCGGTCAGCGGGTGCCTCGCCGGCCTTCGCGTAGGTGATTGCCGTCCCTGCGAACGTCGTCATGGGTCACCTCAGGTTGGACAGGAAGTCGATGCGGTAGGAGACGTCGCAGCGGCAGCGGACGGTCTCCGACGCCGGCGCACCTAGGGAGGTGTCGCCCGGGTACATGAGCCGTGCGCCGCTGGGCGCGACGAAGGGTTCGCGAAGACCGACAGTCTGGCCGTCCATCTTCGAATGGCTGTGGCGGACGCGCAGGTCGCCGGCATCGCGCCAGGTGCGGCGGACGTCGCGTTCGTTGATGTCGCCCCGCTCGACGGCCTGGACGTACGCCTCGTGTTTGGCCGCCTGCAGAGCGGTCAGTCCCTCGGCTAGGCCGATGGTCTCGCCGCGGAGAGCCAGGAGACGGTTCTCGTACTGGACGATGGCCTTTCGAGCGACCTCGGCCGGGACCGGCTTGCCCTCGGCAAGCGCACGTTTGATGGACGGGTCGAAGCGTTTGTCGCGCCTCTTCCGGTCGAGGTAGTTGTTCAGCGCTGCGGGGTCGCCTGAGGCCAATTCCTCGCGAGCGCTACCCACGTAGCGCTCCTGCGGCGCAGACAGGCCCAGGATGCCGCCCGTGCGCCGCCCCGTGGCCTTGTCGATGGCGCCCACGATCCGCAGACCCGCCGTGCGCGGGTTGGCGCCCCTCTGCATCGTATCGACCAGCACCGTGCGCACCGCCGCGCGCTGATCGTCCAGGATCCGGGTGACCAGACGCGAAGAGTGCGCGCGCAGCCAGGCCTCCGCCCGAGGGTTGCGCGCATCGAACCGGATCACGAGCGCCGCGCCAGCGACGTCCTTTATCACCGGGAACGTGGCGACTGCCCCCTGCCCGCCTGCGGTGTAGACCTGCTGGAGCGCATTCAATAGCGGGCCGTACGCGGCCGCATCCAGGTGGAGCGCGGTGATGGCGGCTTCGATGTTGCCCGCCGCAATCGCCGCGATTAGGCGTTGCAGGTCCGCCGTAGAGCGGAAGTCGTCCACCACATCGAGGAAGGCTTTCGCCACCTCCGGGCCATAGCGGTCCAGCAGCTCGGCGAAGAGCTGTTCCTGCGTCGGCTTGCGGGCCATGGATCAGCGGCCGGGGCCGCACCTCAATTCGCAGAGATGCAGCCCGGTCATGTCCACGTCCTTTAGTCGGTGAGGTGCGTTCGGACGGCCTCGGCGGCTTGCCCGTTCAAATCGAAGTAGCTGTCGAGCAGGTCGTGGCCCTTGGCTCTCAGGACATCGGCTGCGGTTTGGTCGCCCCGAAGGACCGCCGCCTGATAGGCTTGACCGGTGGAAACGATGTCCATCCAGACAGCCGTGGCAAGGGAGAGGGACTTGCGATGGTCAGACGTCATCAGCTGGCCTGGCTCTCGGGCTGCGCGGTTGCGCCGTCCCAAACGGATCTACCGTGCCGATACCCTTAAGACGAACTCGCCCTTTTCACCAGACGCCGTTGCGACAGCTGCCTATGCGGCGGCTTTGACGCTGACCTTGTCGCCCGTCGCAGGCACGATCGGCAGGCTCCTCTCGCCTGCAGCGAGATAGAACCCAGCAGATGTCGCGGTCGTCGCCGCAGTTGCAGCAGCGTCTGGCGCGTTGCCGATCGCCACTAGGACGGCCGACGCCTCTGTATTGACGAGGATCAGGATCTCGCCCGCCTTCGCAACGCCCGTGGACACGCCAGCGACCGCCACGGCTTCGCGTGCCCGGATCGATCCGATGGCGGGCGCCGGCTTGGCCGTTAGGTTGCCGCTGGTGACGGCCGACAGGTTCTTCAGCGTGCAGAAGTGAACTTGGACGGGCATGACCGCTCCTACTTGATTGGCCAGGGCGCCATGCCCGTGGCGATTATCGCCGAGCCTGAACCCCGTAGAAGACGGCGACCCCGGCCGGCTCCAGCGGAGCGAGAGCGATGATCTTCAGGGTCTTGCCGCTAGCCTCAACCAGCAGGTGGCTCGTCGCGGGCTCGACCGGCAGCGTTCCCACGGCCAGGATCACGTACTTGTCCGTCGCCAGGATCCGCGTGCCGTCGATGTCCTTGGCCTCGTATTCCAGGACCGCGAAGATGGCGTCGTGCTCGTCCGGCGGCAGCGGCGTCGGTTTGTGAGGCGGACCGGACGACTTCGGAACTCGAAGCTTCCCGGCCTGGCCGAACTCCTCGATCAGCTCATCGGCGTCGGCCTTGGCCTCGTCGTAGTCGAAGAAGTCCGTCACCAGCGCACCGCTTCGCCGACGAGGGCGTTTGCGCTGGTCGCGGAGGTCGAAGCGATCAGGCCGGCGACCAGGTCCTGGACAAGCAGCATGACTGGCCGCGCAGCTTCGGGCGTGCCCGAGCCCTCAAAGAATTCCTTCCGCATCGGGCCGATCTGCTTGGACTTCACCTGGGCCGAAGGCGTGACGACCGGCGTCAGCACGCCCGGCTTCTTCAACTCCTGCCAGGACGCCTCGGCGGCAGCCTGCTCGACCTCAGTGGGGATGGTCGCCGAGTCAACAATTTCGCCCGAGCTATCCACCACGCCGATGCGGGGCCAGGACTGCGCCTGGGCTCGGCCGTTCAACTTCGTGCCCTTCCACGGGAAGGACGTGTTCATGGCGGTCGAGCCGCGGCGAATGGCCGGCTCCTGCTTTATCGTGGCGTCATAGGCCGAGAGGTCATAGCCACGCCCGGCGCAGTACGCCTGGAAATAGGCCAGCGAGATCATAGCGTCCGCGTCGGGCGCGCCGGGGGTCACGATCAGCGCCATCAGTCTTCGAGCTCCACGAGAAGGTCCACGGCATAGGTCTCGATCAGGTGCCGGGCATCCTGGATGCTCCGCTGCATGTGCTCGAGCGCTAGTCGCCGGCCGACGGGATCGGTCTCTTCAGCGACCGCGTTCGACATCGTCAGGACGGCGCAGAGCTGCGTCTTCAGCTCTTGGGCCTCGGTCACTTCGGCCCCTTGCCCTTGCGGTCAATATTGTCGGACATCCGTTCGGTCGCGGCTGCCATTTTGTCGCGAAGCCAGTCCTCCGTTTCGACTTTGCTGGTCAGAAACGTGGCCATGCTGCCGTCGGCGTTGATCTGCACGATGGCCACGGCCTCGGCCGCGTCTTCCCGTAGGCGCCGCCGCAGGAAGGTGGCCGCGCTGTCCAACTCCACGACCTTGAAGTTGTCCGGCCCGATCTCCGGTGTGTCTGACTTCACGTCAGGAAGCGTCAGCCGCCAGCTGCCCAGGTCCTCCGAGGCGATAGCCTCGCACTCAGCGCAGCTCGCATGGCCATCGGCGTGCAGGTGTTGCACCGTGCAGCCGCAGTTGCAGACCCAGATTGCCCGGTACTCCTCCGGCTTCGGGAGGTGAATGACGTTGTCGCCGCTCATTGGACCGTCACCGGGCTGAAGGCTGAGATCAGGTCCGACCACCAGTGCTGGCCGGTGCCGCAAACGAAGGAGACCGCCTCGGCGAGGTCATCGGTCTCATCGCCAGCAAGATCGAACAGGTTGGTGATCGGAACCGTGGTCCCATCGGTGAGAAGGGCCAGGCGCCCAGTCAGGTTGAGCGCTTGGACGTCGGGCATCAGTTTTCGCCGGTGGCCCGACTGCGTTTGGCCGCTGCATCAGTCTGCGACGAAGCATCGGCGGGAGCGGCGGTCTTCTCGCTGCCGGCAACCGTGACCTCGAGCTTGGCCGCTTTGTAGGCGGCCACGATCTCGGGGAAGTCGCCATGGACGACGGCCGACGTGGCGCCTTCCGGGACGCCGCTGAAGAAGCGCGGGTTCTGGAAGCGCTGGCCGGTCTTCAGCTTCTGGCGCTGGGTGGAGTAGACGATTTCCATTGTCGATCTCTTCTGCAATCTGAATGTCGCGGCGGACCCGCGGTGGATGATGGTCAGGCGAGCGCGGCGATGGAGATCCCCTTCCCCGCCAACGTCCCGGCCGTGCGGCGCTGACCGCCGGCCAGGAGAGCCCGCTATCCGAACTTGCCGGCGGAGATGACGGAGACGGTCACGCCGGAGCCAACCGGGTTCTTGACGGCGATGTACTGGTCTTGCGGCTCGGCCGTGTCCGTCAGATTGCCGGTGAAGATGCCCGTGGCCGCGGTGAGCACGGTCCAGCGCTTCTTGGCCGTGGGACTGGCCAGGATGTATCCGGCGGTGGCGACCAGGTCGCCGGAATAGGTGTCGGCGGTCAGGTTAAGGCCGGTGGGCAGCTCAGACGCCCAGACGTCGAGCTGATGGACGCCCGGCACGGTGGCGCCATCCTCGTCGGTGACGGTGATGGTGATCGCCATGACGTTGTTGGCGCCGGCGGCAAGCGCGACCTTGACCGAGTTGGCCGAGATCCGGGCCGAGAGCTTCGTCAGCCAGTTGTAGAGCCGACGAAGAGACTGGGGCGAGCCTTTGGGGAACGACATTCGGTGTCCTCACGATGAGGGGCGGCCCGCAGCCGCCCCTGCTACGGTTCAGGCGGCTATTCGCCGCCGTTGTTGCCGGCGCCTTCGACACCGTCGGCGGGCGCCGCGGAGCTGCGGCGGGCCACCTCTGCGGTAATCGCCTCATTGGCCTGGTCGGCGGTGAGTTCGGCCGCCTCGTCCCCGCTGATCGCCTTCGCCAGCTTGACGCGTTGCGTCCAGTGCAGGTCCGCCCAATCGGCCGGGATCTCTACGGGGGCGGTTTCAGGGTGGTCCGCAGCAGCCTCGCCCTGCTGGGCGCCCGGGTCATTGCCCGTCGGTCCCGGCGTGGCTTCGGTTTCGCTGACCTGCGCAACGGAACCGCCCGTCTTGCCGTCGCCGTCACCGTCGAATTTGGCAACCTGCTCGCGGAGCTGCCTGATGTCCTCGTCACGTGAGCTGATGATGAGACGAAGGTCAGCGTTCTCGTCGTCGGCGCGCTTCAGTTCGCCGGCATGGGCCTCGCTCTTTGCCCTGAGTTCAGCGTTCTCGCTGACGAGGGCGGCGTCGACATGCCGACCGACCTTGGCCGGATCTTGGCCCACCTCGGCGTCGGATTTGAAGAGGTCGGTTTCCTCGCGGGCAGCCTCCTCCGCTTCAATGTCGGCACGATCGGCCGCAGCGACGGCTTCCTGCTCGCTCTCTGGCTCGTAGGGGCCGGTGGCGCCGCCGACGATGGCCAAGGCCTTCTCGCGGGGCAGGCCGTCGCGAAGGACGGGACCGTTCGGGCCGCGTTTGACCGACCAGGTGCCGTCGCCGTTGTTGTGGGCGGTCAGGGCGATCTGCCCGTCCGAGGGACCCGAGATGGGTTGCGATCCGTGATCGGTGGCGGCGGCGAGCGCGACGAGCGCGCTGGACGCCATGAGGTGGGCGATATGGAGGCGCATCGCGCGACCCTTTCATTCTGCTGGAAGGAGATGGAGGTGGATGACGCCCCCGCGTCAGACCGGCCCCCGAAGGAGCCGGCCTTAGCCCCGATCAGCCGTTGGTCTTGATGAAGGCCAGCGGGATCTGCTTACGCTCGTAGACCCGGTTCCAGTTGGCCGCCGTCGCCAGCTCCGAGTAGCTAGGGGTGGCCGTGCTCGAGATTTGCGTCCCGGCCACGGCGAAGCCGCGAGGGTGGATCACCTCGGAGCGGCGGTCCCACAGGGTCTCGACGCCCTCACCGTTGCCTTGCGCTTCATCGCGGGACACGGCGCTGGGCGTCTTCGGCGTGCCGAAGCCCTGCCGGAACGCCGCCTCGCCGAACAGGATCGAGGTGTAGGTCTTCCGATAGGTGCCCTGCACGACGGGCATGTCGTCGTCGATGATGACGCGCTTGCCGTCGTAGGACTGGAACAGCAGCTCGCCGGTCTGCGGATCGTAGTGATCCATCAACGCGCCGATCCGCTGCATCCGGGAGTGGATGAACGAATGGACAGCAATGGCGCGAAGCGAGCCCTTCGCGTCCCCGAGGGTCTGGGCCGCGTCGATTAGCGTGTCGGTGCCGAACTTCTCCGCGTCGGTGACGGCGCTGTTATCGTCGGTGGCGATGTTGACCAGCATGTCGCCGCCATCGTTCGCCACATTATCGGCCAGGATGCCCTGGCAGATTTTTAGCAGGGTGGTCTGGTTCACCCCCGCCCAGTATTCACCGACCAGGCCGGCGATCACCTGGATCGGGTCGTCGGCCACGAAGGCTGCGGTAAGGTCGGCAGCCGACCAGCCCTGGTTGCGCATCAGCTTCCGGGCGATCTCGTTGCCGGTGCCGATCTTCTTCGGAACGGCGACGTCGGCCGGGTTGTCCGAGGAGGCGTTCGGCTCGTCATTCGCCGGACGCTTCCAGTGGGGCATGTTCACCAGGAAGCCCTGGTCAGACATGAACTGGGCGATGGCCGGGTCGACGGCCAGGACGCCGGCGGCCACGAAGGCGTTGCGGCGGGTCGATTCCAGGACGGTATAGCCGCGATAGTTCTCGCCGAAGACGAGGTCGGTCAGGCGCACAAGTGCCATGGCCTAGTTCCCTTTCAAGGAGTGAGCGCGGCCATGGGGCTCGCGCGGGTGGGGGTGCGCCAGGGTGAGGGTCTAGGCGACCCCGGCTTCCGCCTTCAGCCGGCTCGCTAGAGCCGGGTCTTTGGCCTGGATGCGGTCCTGCTCAGTGAGGTTGAGCTGGTCCTTCTTCCAGGGGTTTTTGCCGGCCGTGCCCGCGCCGCCATGCTCAGAGCCGCCGCCGGATCCGCCGGTGCCCTTGAGGATGTGTTCTTTGCGGGGGTAGGCGCCGATCAGATACTCGATCGCCTCTTCGAAGTCGGCGACCTCGCCGGGCTTCGAGCGGCTGTAGATCTTGCCGCCCGCAGCGTCGTAGCCAACGAGCTTGCCGTCCTCGACCTTGAAGTTCTTGCCGAACATCGCTTCGACGACGTCGGCCGGCACAGCGACCTTCTCCTCGATGTACTTGGAGCGAGTGAAGCTTCCGCCGATCATCGTGTCGTTGAGGGACGTACGCAGGCCGTCGCGCTCGGAGGTCAGGGTGTTGACCTGGTCGGTCAGAGCGGTGATCTGGCCCTTGTACTTGTCTTCGGTTGCCGCGATGGCGGCCACCTTGATCTCTTCGACCTTTCCGGCCTGCACCAGATCGCCTGCAGCCAAGTTGGCCACTGTGGCGATCGCCGCCTTGGCCTTCTCCGGATCCTCGATCCCCTCGAAGGCCTTCAGCTTGCCTTGGGCCTCAGCCAGCTCGGTTCGCCGGCCGGCCGATTCCGCGTTGAGCGCGGTGATGCGGCTGTTGGCGGAAGGGGCATCGAACCCGACTTCCTTGTTGTCGTCGTGCACGTAGACCGGCAGGCCTGCGGCATCGAGGACAGCATAAGACACGCCATCGAGCAGGATGGTTTTCAGCTTCATGGTGGTGGCTTTCCGGGGCGTCTCGCCCCCTGCTTTGTGGAGCGTCTCGCTCCGTGCACCGCTTGGCGTCACGCCTCTGCGGCAGCCGCCCGATGGGGCGGATCTATTGGCCCGTGCGCTCGGCTCGGGCAGTCGTTATGGTCCCGCTTCCACCCAGTTGGACGGCAGGGAGATTTCCGCAGTGGGTAACCAGCTTGTTCCGGTGCAGCGCAGTATCGACGACGCCAAGCGCCAGATGGCATTTTTCGGCCAGAGCAGCTTCGCGTGCCCGCACTGCCGCGCTTATGCCCAGCAAACTTGGTACAGGCTTGGAGCCAGAGAGGAGGCGTTTCCGCCTTCATTCGAAACGAGCAAGAAGGCCGCAAGCGTGCGGCTTGAAGACATCGCCGCGGCATTTGGCGGCGAGATCAGCGGTACCCCGGTCGGAGACCTTCGGCTTACCAAGTGTCATCCATGCGGTCAGTTCTCGGTCTGGGTAGGTCAGGGCGTGTTCTGGCCCCACACGAACCACGCCCTTCCTCAACCATCGCCCGACATGCCCGCCGAAGTGCGCGCAGACTTCCAGGAAGCCGCCGCGATCTTCAAAGCATCGCCCCGCGCTGCGGCCGCGATACTGAGGCTCGCCTTGGAAAAACTCTGCCGACATCTGGGGAAGAAAGGCGACATCAACACGATGATCGGCGACCTGGTGAAGGATGATCTGGGGCCGAAGCTTCAAAAGGCCTTCGACGCTGTCCGGATCGTCGGCAACGAGGCCGTCCATCCCGGCGAGATCCACGTCAACGATACGCCGGAGATCGTCCAGACGCTGTTTCAGCTACTGAACATCATCGTTCGGCAGACGATCACCGAAGAACAAGAGATCGATGCCATCTACCAGAGCTTGCCCGAGGGTAAGCGCCAAGGGGTCGAACAGCGCGACAAGCCGAAGGCCTGAAGCTAGGCGTCCTCCGTCTCGGCGGGCGGTAGCGCGCCAACGGCATCGTTTTCGGTGTCGTCGTCGGGCATCTCGTCCATGAGGAGCTTGCGCTCAGCGTCGGCGTTGAAATCGGCCGACAGGATGTTGCGGCGCTTCTTCTCGGCCCAATACGTCTCCTGGGAGAGGTCGCCGTTCTCTCGCATGGTGTTTAGGTCGTCGAGGTCCTTCTCGTCGCCTGCCTCGATGGCGAAGTCGGTGTAGATCTTCACGACCGGTTCGCTGGCGTCCTTCAGCCACATGGCGGTAAACCGGTACGCCTGCTCGAGCGCGTCTTTCAGCCCCAGCGCCCAGGCCTGCACCGCGCTGGAAGCTTTCTGGGCCGCCAGGGCCGCAACGACGACCGTGATACCGGCAGTCGCGGTCAGCGGTTGCCGCCCCAGCTCCCGCATCTGCTTTTCCGTGTTCCCGACTTCGTCGGCCAGGAACCTCATGCTCTCCGCAGACGGCTCGATGAACACCCATTCGCCGTGGTGACCATTCTCGCCGCTCGGGGGCGCATAGAAGACCGACTTCGGGCCGACCGGGACTGGTCTCGGCTTGCCGTCGTCGCCGAGCTGCGGCGCGACGCCGTTGCCCGCGAGCATCGGGAAGGCCGTCAGCTCCTTGATGTATTTGAGCGCCGTCTCCTGCTGGTAGTGTTCGATCTGCAGGGTGGCGACGTTCTTCATCGGCGGAATGAACTGCCAGGAGCTGCCCTTCCGGCGCCCGGTGATGAACGGGACGAGAGCAATCACGCCAATGGAGACCGGCCCCTCATCGACGATATGCCAGTCCTCGCCCCCCGTAGCCTTCTCCCAGAGCTCGAATGTGGCGGGGCGGTAGGCCACGACCTTGTCAGGGATCGCGGTGTCGAAGACTGGCTCGCGGTTGAAGATACGCACGCGCTCTAAGAGCTTCTCGGAGTAGCCGTCACGCCGCTTGATGTTCTCGCGGATCCGGGCGTGGACCACCTGCTCCTTGCCGGCGATGGTGTCGGAGTAGACTGCCAGCATGCGCTTGGCCGGGACGTGAACCCAGTACGGCCGGAGGCCCTGCGCCGATTCCTCGGCCTGGGTCAGCGGCCGGCCGGTCGGGTCAGGCTTGGCCTTCGTGAAATCGACCAGGATCCAGTCGATCGCGTTGTTGATGCCGCTGTGGAAGGCGTTCGCAGCGAAGACGTGCAGGTTGTTGCCGCGGCCGTCGATATCCTCGGTCAGCGCGATGATGACGTCCGACGCGCTATCCGGGGCCACTTCGCACTTCTCGGCGAACGGCTTGGCGGCCAGGCCATCGACGATATCGGCGTAGACCCCCGTGAACTTGGCGTTCCCGCGGCGGTACTCGTAGTCGGCCTCCGTCTCGTTCGGAGGCTTTGGCAGATAGGTCTTGCCGGCCAGGCGCATGGCGTCGGCGCCCTCGAGGATGTTCTCGACCATGTCCCAGTAAGGAAGCATGGCGGCATAGTCGGTACTAACCGTGTCGGGCGCGGGTGCGATGGTCGCCATGAGCGCTCCTAGGTAGTTGTGCCGTACGTACCGAACAGCGCGGCTTGAGGTTGGGGCTTCACGAGCTGGCCGAAGGCGCCGGACGAGGCGTCCACCTGGTCCTTGAACTTGCCCGCTGGGAACAAGCACAGCTCGTCGAGGTAGTCGGTGTTCCACTCCCCCTCGACGAGGAGGACGTTGCCTGCCTCGCACTGGACCGAGAACGGCTCAGCGCGGGTGACCTTGTCGCCGGTCTCCGGCTCGGCTCTCACAACCCAACCGGCGAGCCCTGCCACGTAGTCTTGCTTCTGGACCTTGCCGGCCTGGCCAGGATCCTGCGGCAGGCTGATCTTGACCGACTTGCCGTCCAGTTCCGCCGTAGCGCGGATCAGGAGGCGAACCGCGTTGCCCTCATCTTGGGTGGTGACGACGTGGCCAACCACGTAGCGCCCGTCCGGGGTCTTCCCCAGCTTCACGCCAGCGGTACGCGCCGCCGTTTCCTTCTTGGTCGCGGCAAGGTCCCAATGTCGGACCCAGATCGTGCCGGCCGGCGCCTGGCGCACGACCTTCCCGACGAACCATTCCCGCTTGAACAGGCCGCCCTCGCGCGGCGTTGGCCGCTGCTGGTACTGGCCGGCCCAGGCGTATTCGCCCTTCAGCTTCTTGAGGCGGGCGACCTCGGCGGCTGGGAACCGCTCTGGAAAGAGCAGTTCGCCTTCCTCTGTCCGAGGATCCTGGAAGAAGAGCTGCCCGCCGATGTAGGTCCGGCACGCGCCGCCGGTCACCTTCCCGGCCTTGTCTGTCTGCTCGGTCTCAAACTCCATCGGGAGGTTGAGGTGGACGAACCCGACGTCGAGCTCAAGGATCGTGCCGGCGACGTCCTGCGCGTGCAGGCGCTGCATGATCACGACCGTCGCGCTGCGGCGCAGATCGTTCAGGCGGTCGGAGGCGCCTTCCCGGTAGTCTTTAACCGTCTTGGCCCGCTGCGCCGGGCTTTCGGCGCTGGAGGTCGAGTGCGGGTCGTCGCAGATGAAGCGATCACCACGGCCGCCGGTGAGGCTGGCGAAGGGACGACAGTCGCGAACGCCGCCTTGCGTGTTCTCGAAGAGGAACTCGCCCCACTTCGAGCCGCGCTTGACGTAGTGCTCGCGGCTGTCGCCCTCGCCCCAAAGCGCCTGGTACTGGGCGCTCTCGATGATCTTCTTCGTCTTGCGACTGTCGCGGAGGACGTTGTCCTCGGAATAAGATGTTGTCAGGTACCGAAGGTCGGGCCGGCCGAGCGGTCCCCACTCCCAGGCCGGCCAGAAGACCGACACGGTGAGCGATTTCATCATCCCAGGCGGGACGTTGATCAGGAGGTTCTGGATCTCGCCGCGGCTGACCGCCTCGAGGTGATCGCAGATGGCCTTGATCGCCCATCCGCCCACGAAGGGCGTCCCGGGCTCGACGACACTCCAGAACTCTTCGATGAACCCATAGAGGGATTTGCACCGCTCGCGGATCTTGGTTTCGAAGCGCTTGACCTTGGCGCGCTGGCGGTCGGCCAGCTCCAGTTCCTTCAGCGCCAGCAGCTCGGCTTCAAGAGCGTCTCGCGACACCCTCTCTGCGATTGTCCGATAGGCGTTAGGCCGATGCGCCTGGCCACGGCAGCCAGGGCGCGCGAACCTGGGTCGGTGTTGGGGCGCCGCGCTGGGCGGCGCCGTCGAAGCCAGCAGCCGGCGGGCGGACGTCATTCTTCGTCCAGCCCCCCTTCCGCCTCCCCTTCCGTCGCGAGCTGCGCCTCAATCTCCGCCATGCGAGCACGGCGTTCTGAGGGGCTCAAATTCAGATAGGCGATCTCGTGACGCTTAACCGGCGCCGTCTTCGGAGCCATCCGCGCCGTCGCCCACTTGGCCGCCTCGAGGTAACCGCGTGCGCCCGACGGATCGATCTTCTTCCCGTTCTGCGCCGCGCCCGTAGCCGCCGCCCGGTTCATGGCCAGGGCGTCTTCCTGCAAGAACTCAGCGCGTCCCTCGCGCGCACGCGCGTATTGTTCGCGGCGATCGTCGTCCGAATGGAGCCAGTCGGATGTCGAAGGGACGTGCAAACCCAACTTCAGGCAGGCGCCTCGAAGGCTGTTGCCCTCCCAGATCAGATCCAGGAGGGGCCCCAGCTCCTCGTCCTTAGGTCGCCTCTGCTCGGCGCCTTCCATCAGAGACCTCGTCGAAACTCTGGCCGGTGGCCTGTAGGAGCGCGGTGCGCCCGGTGAATTGCTCCCAGCGGCGGACGATGACGTCGGCGAAGCGGGGGTCGAGCTCCATCAGCCTGCAGGTGCGGCCGGTCTTCTCGCTGGCGATAAGGGTGGACCCGGCTCCGCCGAAGAGGTCGAGGACGATCTCCCCGGGGCGGCTGGAGTTCTCCACCATCTCCTGGACTAAGCCGACGGGCTTCATGGTGGGGTGGAGTTCGCTGCGGCTGGGCCGGTCGTGATGGATAACGGTCGACGTCAGGGCGGCGCGGATCTCGGTGACGAGCGCGAGCAGTTCGGGCTTCTTCAGCTTGGTCAGGTCCAGGTCGTCCTGGATCAAGGTCGTCAGCGTGAAGTCACCGGCGAAGAAGTGGGCTGCGCCCTCCTTCCAGCCATACAGGATCGGCTCGTGCTGCCAGTTGTAGTCGTTGCGGCTCAGGGTGGCGCTGTGCTTGGCCCAGATACGGACCTGGGAAAGCTTGAGGCCAGCGCCTGTGTAGGCCGCGGTGAAGTTGGCGCGTTCGCTTTCGGCGTGGGCGACGTAGATGACGGCGCCGGGCCGCATGACCCGGTAATAGTCGGCGAAGACGTCGTCCAGGAACGAGCGGAAAGCCGCGTCGCTCATATCGTCGTTCAGGATCTCCCCGGCCGCGCCGGAGACGGCGACGTTGTAGGGCGGATCCGTCCAGACCAGATCGGCGGCTGAGCCGTCCATCAAGCGATCGACATCGTCGGTCGAGGTGGCGTCGCCTACCAGGAGGCGGTGACGGCCGAGGATCCAGAGGTCGCCCACGTCGGAGGTCGGCGTCTCGGGCGCCGGCGGCGCGTCGTCATCGGGGATCAGCCCTGTCTGGACGGCGTCGTGCCTGGCGTAGATCGCATCCAGCTCGGTCTGGTCGAAGCCGAGGACGCCGAGATCGAAGTTGATGCCGACCAGGGCGTCGAACTCGGCGACCAGCATGGCTTCGTCCCACCCCGCATTCAGGGCGATCTTGTTGTCGGCTAGGATGTAGGCCCGCCACTGCGCCTCGGTGAGGCCTGGCAGGATGATCGTGGGAACGCGTTCAAGCGGCGGATCGAGGAGCGAAGCTTGCCAGCGGCCGTGGCCGGCGCCGATGCTCGTCCCGTCATCCCGGAGCAGGATCGGATTGGTGAAGCCGAACTCTTCGATGCTGGCGCGGATCTGGCGCACCTGGTCAGGCGAATGGGTTCGGGCGTTTTGCCCGTATGGGGTCAGGCCGGCCGGGGGTCGGTAGACCACCACGAGGTCGGCATCGGTGTTCGTCGCCGGCACGATGGCCGAAGCGGAGTCGCGTTTGTGCATGACTTGGTCCAGGGAGATCCCGCCGCGTACGCGGTGGCGGGGTGGCCGCAGGGCGGCCGACTGGGGTCATGCGAGTGTCAGCTCGCGGTGAAGGGCGCGCCAACGCCCTCGCCCCCGCCTCTTCAGGCGGAGTAGTATCGGCTCGCTCTCGGGAGGGGCCGGAAATGGAATGGTTGAAGTACTGGTGGACGATGCGGCGACTGCAGCGGCAGCGCGTCGATCTACGGCGGCGAAATCGCGCGGAAATCGCGAAAATTCGGGCGGCGCACGGAAATCTATCTCAGGAGTATTCCGACTTCTCCGCCGAAGCCATCCACGACGAGAGGTTGGCAGATGAGGCCGTCCAAAACCATCGCAGCAAGTGGCTGCTCGAGGAAGCCGAACGCAAACTGATCCAGACCCCGGACTACGATGATGCAGAAGCTTGGGACGGCGACGATGGGCGCTGGGATAGTCGGCTCACGCGGGATGCGATCGCCGCACTCCAGGCAAAGATCCATAAGCATGACGATGAGACGTCCAAAATCGCTTTCGCCTGGATCTCCGCGCTGACCGGCCTCGGCGGCGTTATCGTGGCGATCCTAGCATTGGTCGGCAGCGGGTCTTAGGCCGAATGGGCAGCCGGCTGAGAGGGTTCAGCGCGGATAGACAATCGCCGCATGGACCTACTGACTGCCCTGAACGATCTGTGCGACGCCGCCCAACACGTTTGGTGGTTGGGCTGCATCCTCGGACTTTGGGGTCGGCGGGAATGAAAACGCCCCGGCCGGGTGGCTGCGGGGCGGGTCTGTTGGGGCGCAAATCGGAAGCGCACCGATCTGATGCGTGAAATCCGGACGGTCTGCAAGCGGGTCCTCGTGCGCGCGCGCGAGACCTGTTGGAATGAATGGCGAACACCGGCAATAATCGGTCAGATTGAATGATAATGCACGGGGCGGATCGATGACCGGCGACGACCTCCGCAAGGCAAGAGTTGAACTCGGCCGCATGTGGCGGCTGAAACGGCCGGTTCAGGCCTCGGAGCTAGGCCGCGCAATGGGTTGGTCGCCCGAGCAGGACGCTGGGCAAGTCATACGCAGGCATGAACGGGCGCGGACCAAGCCAGTGCCGGTGCCGTTGGCATGTGCGGTTCAGATGATGTTGAGGGGCGCGCTGCCGCCCCAGGGGCTGCCCGACTAGGCACGTCAGTCGAGCGACCAATAGCTGTTGGACCTCATCATGAGGGTCTCACCGCGGCCTGGCCAGTATACCGCCCGAAACAGGGCGTCGCCGCGGCCGCCGACCAACCTGACTCGATCACTCGCAGCCTGCCAAACGTCGAAGGATGTGTAGGTCGACCACGCATCGTCCATCGCCGAGAGCTTTGCGGCATAGTTCGCAGCTGGCCCCACCCACACCAGGTCATTGTCGTTCCGAGCGCCCGTCTTCGTTGCGAGGAGCGTCGATTGGTCGATCCCGCATACATGCTTGAGAACGAATCCCAATTGAGGGTGCTTGGCCGCCACCCTCGGCCTGATGATGTTGAGAACAGCCCAGTTGATCTTTTGGGCCGACCGAATGGCTCGATCGCACCTCATGTCCCCGATGTAGACGGCCATGACCCGGTCGCCGTCGTAGGAGGTGATCGTCCCACCCTCGGATCGGATTATCTTCGCCGCACAGACTAAGAAGGACTTGTACATCTCGGCAGCGAACCAGTCGGGGTACGTGTCGACCATGATCGTGCTATCGGCCAAGTCGGCGTAGAGAACGACGGCGTCTATTCGAACTCCATCATTGCCGAGCGTGACGCTCGTAGTATCGGGGACGACGCGTCCATCGCGGGTGTCCCACTCCCCGTCGATCAATGCCTGAACGTCTGCACTAAGATCGGCTTTCAACGGCATGACTAGCCCACCGTGAACTTGGGCGTGACGCCGCTGTTGATTGCGACCGTCGCCAAGAAGAAGAGCCAAGGCGCGAGGGCGAAAGCAGCTACCTGAAACGCCTGCTTCATGCGTGAGAACTTGAGAGCGAGAATTTCGGAGTTCCGCCAGACCTGAGAGGCGACGTCGTCGACCAGTTCGACGTCACTGATCGCTTTGATCCGCCGGCAATAGGTCAACTCGTCTAGCTTCGCCACGTCCCCGAAATAGACCAGCGAAGATCTCGGCGCTGGATCCAAGTGGGGAAACAGCGTGCCATAGATCCGCCAGATGCAGAGCGCATGCAGCAGCACCGTAAAGCCAGCGAGGAAGCCGGAGAAGGAGATCGGATCCTTCAACGGAAAGTTGGCCGCGAGGATACCGAGTTGCGCCAGGACCACGGCAAACAGGAACGTCGCTCGGCCCTCAACCCTCGGATAAAACAGCTGCAGCCGATCAAGCTGCGCGAGCAGCATCACGAGTTGACGGTCCATTCTTCCCCAGATGCGGCATGTAGTTGGTCTTCTCTCGCCGCTGACTTGAGCTTAGCCATAAGACGTCACACTTCGCCAGTATTGGCGTCGACGTCCCTTCCAGCCGGGCCGTAACTCCGTCCCCGTCACGCCTCTTGGTCAGGTAGTGGCTGCTCTGCGCACTCGTTCTGGATCTTCGGGTTCGCGAGATAGGCACGCGCGGCCTCCGCCGCACTCACCGCCTGCGCCTGGGTCGGGAAGCGACCCCAGAGCGTTCGAGGGAGCAACGCCTCCGGTCTCGTGATGATGACCGCCCAGCGCTCCTCGCCAAGCTGGCTTTGTTCGATGGTGACGTGGCCGGTCATGGCTTCTCTTCCAGGATGGAGTGGACGGCCGCTTGCATGGCCTGATCGATCTGAGCCGGGAAGAGGTCGGTTTTCCACTTCGCCGCATCGAGAGTTGCGTCCGGTAAGACCTTGATCGCCTCTAGCCCAGCCCGAGCGACCTTCTCCAGGTCGAAGCTTCCGCCATAGACGTCGGTTACGCGGAGCGCCTGAGCCTCGAACTGGCAAACGGGGGCTTCATCGCTCTCTTCCGTTTGGCGCAGGAACTCGCGCCCCATCGCCTCGACCATGGCTTTCAGGGCGGGGGTCATTGAGGAATGTATCGAAACACGGTGCGTCCCTCGACACGCACTACCACGGTCACGTCGGCCGGTTCGGGTTGGCCTGCCATGATCGAGAGCACTTCGACGGTGAAGTCGGCGACCCGGCCTTCCTGAGGGAGGGCCATCCTCAAGGGCAGCTTTTCGCCGACTGTAACGTCCGCGTGCAGGGTAGATGCCTCGCCCACCATTTGCAGAAGCCCGTCATCTATCGTGCTTCCGGGCGTGTACGGCTCAGGCAGATCGGTCGGCTCCGGATCGCCTATGGTGCGCGCGATAAGCAACGACTCGTCACCGCCGGGAAGGCGGATCGAGATCTCTACTGCTGGCCGGCGAGAGCTGGACCAAGACCTAACCGTTGTCGTGGAAACTTCCGCCGGCAGCTTGTCGATTAACTCAGCAACCGTCACGCCCTCACCCCCCGCAACATCGCGTTCGCCATCTGCACCCGAGCGCCGATCGGCACGGCGCCATTCTGCTCCCGCCGCTCCCTCTCCGCCAGTCGGCTCGTCTCGGCTGCCTTCAACCCGCCGACCAGGGCGCGGACGGTCGCAGGGAATCCTGCCCCCATAGCCGTCGCCGCCTCGCGGGCCCGCAGGCTCTCGCCGCATACGAGGTCGAGCACCTTGCGTTGGCGCGCATTCAACCCCTTCCGCATGTCGGCCAGGGTCTCGCCAGCTTCGATGGCGCGCGGCAGGGGAGCCTTCGGCTTGAAACCGCCTCCGCCCTCCCCCGCACGAGAGGCGAGACCCTCGATGATCTCATAGGCCGCGCCGTATTCCTCTCCGATCCGCACTAGATGTTCTTCGGCCATGGCCCCTCGGATCGCGCGGAGGTGGCCGGAGTGCAAGGCGTGCTCGATGCCGGTGAGGTTCTTGATGCGGACGGCACGGTCGTACTTGAACACCGCCTGCCCCCGCTTCTCGCCTCGGCGGTGGATGACCTTGGCGCCGAACCGGTCACGCTTGACCTCCGCGGTCTCCGCCTCTCGCGCCTGCATGGTCTGGCCGCGTGCTATCGCACGAAGCAATGGATCTCTCGCCTCGCCTAGGATGTCATAGGTGAGCTGCTCCTGGCCTTTGATCCCGGCCAACTTCTCCGCCAGGCCACGCACGCGATTTTCCACCCTCCGGATCTCCTTGCGGTTCTTCTTCAGGTTCCCGCCCTGCAACTGCTCAAGCTCCTTTTGGGCCGCTTGCAGCTTGCCCTCGGCGCTGGCGATGGCGTCGACGAAGTCTGGGGCGCGGAGCGACGACCCCACGCAAGCCGCCTGCCGGCTTCCGTCCAGCATTTGGCGTCGCTTCTCCGCAGAGATCCTGGATCGGATCGACCGGCGGGCGCCCTCGGCCTCGTCAGAGGTCATCATGCCGGCCGCCACCTTGGCGTCGATCCGATGCATGTCCGTGGTCCCCATGTGAGCCTCGGCGCGGGTGATGAACGCTGCGACGTCGTCTGTGTCGACGCCATCTCCGGCCTGGATCAACAGGAGATCTGACCAGAGTTCGTCCGTGAGTTCTGGCTTCGGCGTGGGGCTAACCATTGGCAACCCGGCGACCAGGATAAGCCCAGCTCCGGCGGCTTCGACTTCGGTTTCGATCATCGTGCTCAACGCTAAATCCCCAGCGAACGGCGGGTTACGGCTACGCTCGACGCGATGGCGTCGAGATGGTTCTGCAATGCGGCGTGGGCAGCCTCAGTCGCCAATGCCAAGCGGGCAGGATCGCCCCTCAACACGGCGGCCTCGAACACCAGCATGGCCGCGGCCTGTTCCTTCTCGGCCGCGCTACGGTCGAAGCTGGCCTGCATCACTTCGCCGGCTGCTGGCTTGGGGCGGATCGGGCCGGTCATAGGCCACTCGCCCGCGCTATCGCCGTCCGGATGATCTCGCGGCCAGCAGCGTCCATGACCCGCGTGGCCCGTTCGGACGTGCACCACCAGCTGCGCTTGCCGATGCCGATTTCGCCGCGCTTGCGGAAGTAAGCTTTCAGGCGTCGATGGCGGGCCTTGGCCCACATCGGGGCAGCCCGCTTGTGTTCGGCACAAAGCCACCAGGTCCAACGCCCCTTGAGCGAACGGCTGCAGAATGGGACAGCACACGGTGTGCGCTCGAGGTCATGCAAACTCCCTGGCGATGGAGATCTCACGCGATGTCGGCGCGCGCTCCTGATCAGGGGCGTGGGCGGCGCAGACGTACGGCGGGTTGGCTGGCCGGCGGTCGAGCGCGCAGGTCCAACGGAATGGCGTCGATCTCGAGTAGGCGGCCGCCTCGCTCGTGGGCTCCATGCCAGAGAACCAGCAGGTGCGGCAGGCTTTCGATGCCCCCCTCATACCAGGCGTCCCTTCGCTTTGGGCTTGATTGGGTCGAGGGGGTAACCGGCGGCATCCATTGACGTTTCGATCCGCGAAACGATGCTCGCCGCCACATCGCGGAGGTGCTGCAAGCCGTCCCACGAGTTTTGCAGTCCCGACGCACGTATGGCCTTCACCAGCCTTCCGATCTCCGCCGCGTCTGACGTGCCGGTCCACTCGTTGAGCGATAGGCCCGAGGCCGCCTCGAACGCTTCGACCTGGGCGACTGCCTTGGTGTTGTGGCGGGTCCGGCTCTCGACCGCCTGCGCCACCCGCTTCTCGTAGGCTTCGCGATCCGCCTGAATCATCGCGTCTGCGGCCTCCCGGACGCCGGCGCGCTGGACCTCGTCGGCGCGTCGCAGTAGCGCGGCGAGAAACCCACGGTCGCAGACCTTGGCTTCGGTCCTGGTCGCCTCGCGCAAGGTGCGCCAAGCCTTCCCGTCGAACACCCGGACGCCCCAAGCGGTTGGGACCTCCGACAGGTCCTGGATGACGCCAGGCGCGACGTGCACCCACCAGAAGTCGCAATAGGCGGCAATGCGTTCGGCCTTGGTCGGATCGGCAGCCTCGCGGCGCCAGTCTGCCCGGCTGATCTTGATCTCCACGCCATGCAGGTCCAGGCCGCGCGAGGGCCAGAGCGACATGATCACGGCGTCGGCGTAGCGGGTCCGCCCGGTTGCGTGGCCCGTCGCTGGCGCGACCTCCCACATGATGGCGTATTCAGGCGCGCACCAGCGCTTCAGCATGGCCTGACGGATCTCGCCCGACCGGATCGGCACCTTCGGCGATGCCGTTGGCGCGATGGTTGGCTGATCGCTCACGCCGCCCTCACCTGCTCGCGGGCCAGGACCTGGACATCCTCGGCGGCGAGGCCTGCGCCGGCGTCAGCGATGATCTGCTCTGCAACGAAGGCGTTCGGTGCAATGACGGCACGGAAGGGGACCTCCTGCCATGTGCAGCGCCCCAGGTAGCTGCGGGCTTTGGCGCCGGTCATCGCGGTCTCGACGATCTTCATGACGTCAGCCGGGCCGTTCCACGCTGGAGGTGCCACCGTCTCCGGCTTGGCCTTCGCTGGAGGGGATCGGTCGATCTCGATGTCGATCCATTGGCGCCACGCGGCCGGCCAGTTGCGCTCACGTCGGTCCTTGGTGGCGGCGTGGTTTCGGAAGCGCTTCGCCTGCTGGCCAACGCTCAGCTCGACCGCGGCCGCATCCACCCAGCCCTCTGCGAGCGCTAAGTCGGGTGCCCCAGGAAAGTCATCCGGGATCTGTTCTTCAGGTTGCCTCTTCGGCGCTCTCGCTCCCGCCGGCTCGCTGGCGGAGAGAGAAGATCCCTTCTTCTTACCCTTCCCTGTCCCTTCTATAGCCGTGACAGGTGCCGGACCGTCCGCCACCTGTCCGGCGGACAGGTCCGGGACAATCTCCGCCCCAATTTCGGACGCCTTCGCCCGCAATTCTGAGAGTGATGTGTTCCAAGCGAGGTGGATGCCCGCCGCCTTGAGCGCCGCAAATAGCCCTTTTCTTTCCTCGCGTTCCCGCCGTTTCCTCTCGGTCTCCGATTCCTTATTCTGCTGATGCTCCTGGCGCTCCTCCCAGGCGGTCATGGCCAGCTCGGCGATCACCGGATGGTAGTAGCGACCGTCCGAGCAAAGCACCCAACCATGCAGCGCCATCTCGCGAACGCGTTCCCACTTTTCGAGATCGGCGACACGCGCGAGCCCGGCGAGGACCCTGGGTTCCGTCGGCAAGGATGCGGCCGGCGTCTGCTTCCAGGACGCCCACCAGAGCGCCAAGGCAGCCTTGAACTCCTCCCCGTTCGTCATGAAGAAGAGGTCGCTGTCGATCAGCCGATCGCCGTGCAGCGGCATGTAAGGCAGACCGCGCAAATTGCAGTCAGCCGGCGTGAGTGGCTTCGGAAGCCGGGCCATCAGTCGTCATCCCCATAAGGCAGTTGGGTGGTCCCGTGCAGCTCGTTCCGCGCGAGATTTCCGAACTTGGTTGTGTCGGCATTGAAGGCGAGGTGGACGGTGCCGATGGGCCCGTGCCGCTGCTTGGCGATGATCGCCTCTGCCTTCCCTCGGCAGGCGTACATCTCGTCCTGCCAGCGTTGGTGTTCTGGGGTGTCGGCGGCCGGCTCGTTGCGGCCGACGTAGTATTCCTCCCGGTAGAGGAACATCACCATGTCGGCGTCCTGCTCGATGGAGCCGGATTCCCGAAGGTCGGAGAGCTGGGGCCGCTTGTTCTCGCGGTTCTCGACCTGGCGCGAGAGTTGGGACAGCGCCAGGACGGGCACACCGAGGTCTTTGGCCAAGCCCTTCAGCCCGACCGTGATCTCGCTGACTTCCTGGACCCTCTCGCCGCCCTTGTAGATGCGGTTACCGCGGAGAAGCTGCAGGTAGTCCACCACGATCAGGTCGAGGCCGACCGTGCGCTTCAGGCGCCGCGCGCGGGCGGCGAGCTTGCCAATCGACAGGCCGGCAGTGTCATCTATGTGGAGCGGAAGGGTGTTGATCAGCTCTGCGGCGTCGCGGATCCGGCCAAACTCATTGGCGTCGATCTCGCCCTTGCGGATCTTGTCGCCTGAGACGCCCGACGCCTCGGCCAGGATCCGCATAGCCAGCTGCTCGCCGGACATCTCCAGGGAGAAGAAGGCGACGACCCCGCCAGCTACGGTCTTCTTCTCGCCGTCAGGCTGAACCTCGAAGGCGTAGTGCTTGGCTGCGTCGAAGGCGACGTTGCAGGCGAGCGCCGTTTTGCCCATCGACGGGCGAGCCGCGAGGATCAGCAGGTCGGAGGGATGCATGCCGCCCAGCTTGCGGTCGAGGTCGATGAGACCGGTTGAGATGCCCGACAGGTTGCCGTCGCGCTGGAAGGCCTCGGCCGCGGTCTGAACCGCCTCGGTCAGATAGTCCCCGAAGGCTCGGAACCCCTGCCGTACGGATGTTTCACCCAGGGCGAAAAGCTGGAGCTCAACGCCTTCGGCGATTTCCCGCCCGCTCTGCTCCTGATCCTTGTCGGCCGCCTCGATCGCGTCTGCGCCGATCCTCATCACCTCGCGGCGAAGCGCGATGTCGATGATCTCGTCTGCATAGGCGGGCGCCGAGCTGGACGGGGGCGCGCGGTCAACCAGATCGGCCAAGTACCTGATGCCGCCAAGTTCACGGTATGCGCCGTCGTCCTTGAAGCGCTCGTCCAGCAGGACCGGATCGACAGCGACGCCGCGCCCCATCCGTTCGGAGACCACCTGCCAGAGGCGGCCGTGGAATGGCTCATAGAAGTGATCGCCCTTGAGCCCGTCCACCCGATGGAAGGCGTCGTTGTCGTAGAGGACCGATCCAAGGATCGCCTGCTCCGCCTCGATGTTGGCCGGCGGATGGCGCTCCTCCTGATTGGCGGGGCGCAGGTCCAGGGAGGCTGGCGCGTTCATCAGGCCGCCTCCTCGTCCATGAAGTCGAAGAGCGTGGGCGCGTTCGCTTCCAGCTCAGCCGACCGCATGTATCTGACGCCGTCGCGCCAGTAGGGTTCGTGCAGCTCAGTCCCCATTCCCCGGCGCCCGAGCATGAGAGCGCGGACCGGCACGGTGAACAGGCCGGCAAAGGGGTCGAACACGAGGTCGCCCTTGTTCGAGTAGAACCGGATGATCCGGTCGACGACGTCGAGCTGGAGCGGGCAGACGTGCTTCTCACGCCCCCCAAGGGATTGCTCGGAGTTGAGCGTCCGCATCCGCACAATGTCGGTCCAGACCTCGCCGCCAGATGAGCCCAGGGCTACCGCCGAGAAGGTCTTCGGCAGAGCCTTGCGGTCAGCCAGGGCCTCGGCGATCTCCACGTGCGCGTCGTGGTCGTAAACCGTCCGCGCTGAGTGCGCCTTGAAGGTGCGCGCCAGGACCTGGGGCGGCATGGCGGCAAGCTCGGCCGTCGTCAGCAGGCGGTCGCCGCTGCTGCGCCAATAGGCCGAGGCGTCGATCTGCCAGCGCGCCAGGCTGTACTCTTCGAGCGATTTGGTCACCGGCAGGTCGGCATAGCCGCGGCTTAGGTCCGACTGCGGCTTGCGGAAGAAGAGGACGTATTCCGGCGAGCCGGCGCCCATCTTCGTCGAGTCCTTGCGCATCTCGGAGTAGCCGAGGCGGTAGGTCTGATTGTTCTCGCGGACGACGTCGGTTTCGATGGGCCGCACCGCGATCAGGGCGAAGCCGTGCCGGGTGTAGTGGGCGATGCAGTCAGCGTGGAAGGGTTCGACCGTCGGGAAACCCAGGCCGCTGACGGCGCCGAATATGATCCGGTCCTTGACATGGACGGCCAGGATCCGGCCGGGCTGCAAGGTTCGCAGCAGCTCCGGCGTCAGGTGGTCCATCTGCCGGAAGAAGCCGGCGTTGTCGTCGTTGTGGCCGAAGTCGTTGTAGCTCTCGCAGTACTCGTACTGGGTTCCGAAGGGGATCGAGGTGACCATCAGCCCGACGCTGTTGTCGGGCATGTTCCTCACCTCATCAACGCAGTCGTTCCGGATAGCTGACCAGCCCTCGCCGCTCGCCTCCTGGCGCTCCACGCCAATGGACCGGCGCATGGTCTCCACGGCCGCGATCTTGCCGAGGCCGTATTGGCGGATGATGGCGCTCATCCGCTCGCGCTGGACCCGGTCGCGCTCCCACTTCGCTTCGAACTCCCGGCGGATCTCGCGCTCGGTCTCGGCGAAGATGATGTCGATGGTCACGCCATGTCGCTGGCCGAAGCGCTGGATGCGGTGGATCGCCTGCGCGAAGTCGCGGAACTTGAAGCCGATGCCGGCGAAGATGGCCCGGTGGCAGTGGGCTTGAAGGTTGCCGCCGGCGCCGAGCATCACCGGCTTCGCGGCGAGGTCGGTGATCTGACCTTCCTTGAAAGCGAGGATGGCCGCTTCCCGCTCGTCCAGCTCCTGCGTCCCGTAGACGCTGACGGCCGAGGGGATCGCCACCTCGATCGCGCGGCGCTCGTCCTCGAGGTCGTGCCAGAGCAGGAAGTGGTTCTCCGGCTCGGCTTCCCGCAGCTCCTTCATCTTGGCGATGCGGGCCGGCATGGTGTCGCGCTTCTCGCGGGCGGCTTCCTGAACGCCCACGGCCGCGTCCCGGATCAGGCGCATCTGACCGTTGCTCTCGGCGCCGGTGTCGCGGATCTCCGCCTGGACTTCGTGCCAACGGACCGTCAGCTCCGGCAGCTCGTAGCCGTCGTCGCTGAAGCCCAGGTCGGACGGCCGCTGCAGGAAGACGGCCCACGATGCGACCCAGAGCCAGAACTCCTCTTCCTTGTGCGGGTAGAGGGTGAGGTCGTTGGCCTTCTCGCTGTTGCGCTGGAAGAACCGGGTCAGGGCCTGCCCGGTGTCCATCACGCCCAGGAACCCGGCGTAGTGGATCAGCTCCTTGTAGCGGTTGGGCGAGGGCGTCGCCGTCGCCACGAACTTGAAGGGCACAGGCTCGAAGGCGGGCAAGAACTCCTGGAAGGTCTTCGAGCCGTAGCTCCGCAACACGTCGGCCTCGTCGAGCGACGCCCCGGTGAAGATCTTCGGGTCGATCTTGCCGTCGCGGATCGTCTCGTAATTGACGAGGTGGACCTGGCCGTCACGGATTTCCGATGCCGACCGGATGAACGGCAGGTCCATTTCGAGCATTCGCGCGTCGTGGAAGAATTCCTGGCGCACGCCGAGCGGCGCGACGATGAGCCCGGGCCCGCCCTCGCGCTTGATGACCTGGCGGACGGTCTCCAGCTGCATCGACGTCTTGTGGAGCCCGTAGGCGGTGAAGAAGGCGCGGCACCCGCCGGCAAGGCCCCACTGCACGATCGCCCGCGCATGCGGCTTCAGCCAGGGATGCAGTTCGTCCAGCTCGACATGGAAGCCTGTGGCAGGCGCCGGGCAGGCCTTGGCTTCGAGAAACTCGCGATAGGCGTCGGTCATGCCGCCATCTCCTGTTGCTTGAGGTGGCGTGCGAATTGCTGGCCGATGTAGCGAGTGAAGGAAGGCGGAACCGCCTCCGACATGCCGCCCATAGTGGCCCAGGGCATGCCCATCAGCTGGGCGGCCAGCGCGGGCCGATTTTCGCCGGGGAAGTCCACGGTCCGTCCCGTGCCCTTGCCGGTCCGGTGTTCAGCGTCGCGACACCGAATGTGGCCACCGATGACGTTGGCGATGGGATGGCCCTGGGCGCCAGGATCGGTGGGCGCCTGGAGCGGCCAACTCGTCTCAAAGCAGCGCGTCCGCTCCAGGACGTAGCGACGGCCGGTCGAGGTGATCATGTGATCGCCGAACATCGTACCTGTCAGATAGACCGGGTCGATCAGGTGACCGGCATCGGCGACCTTCTTCACGTTCTCGATCACGTAGGGGACGCCAGCGGCTTGGAGCAGCTTCCGCGTCGCCGGGATCATGTTCCGATGGCGCGACTTGTCGTTGTTCATCGCGGTGCCGAACTGGCAGCCGGGACTAGCGTGGATCAGGTCGAACTGACGTAGAAAGCGGACATCAAGGTCAGTGATGTCAGCCCGCAGGAAGCCGTATCGGTACCGGCGTTGCCGTTTCCAATCGACGCCAACGATGCGGTTGGCGCCGGCCTGACGGTAGCCTTCAGCGGCTCCGCCCTCGCAGCAGAAGAGGTCCAGGACGTCGAAGCTCATGCCCGGTTCTCCCGGGGAGCCCACTCAAGGGGGATCGTCGCGGCGTACTGCCTCGGCGCCTTGGGCTGCACGAGGTAGGTGACGGTCGCGACAAAGCCGAGGTCGGCGTGCAGTTGAACCGTGGCGTCGGGGTGAAGGTGCGCGCCCTCCCCGACCAGCCTTGCGAGGACTAGGGCGCCGGCGATGGTCGCCGTGGCCCGTACCGCCTCAATGGGAATGACCCAGGCTTTCATCGCATGTTCCTCTTCTGGGTCATGCGTTCCTGGTGACGGCGTGCGAGCCGGGTGTGCGTCATGAAGGCGTCTTCGGCGCTGGCCAGGCGCTCGAGCGCATTGCCGGCGACGCGCATGATCGCGGCGGCCATGGCGCGCTGCTGGGGCACGGAGGCGCAGGCCTCGGAGACGACGGCGACGGCCTTGTCGTTGATCTCGTCGCTCATGAGTACCGCCGCAAGCTGCGGGTCAGCTCTCGCTGGGCGCGTTCCTTGCCGCCTTTGTGCGGCTGGAAGGCGATGCGGGCGTGCTCGACGCAGTAGGAGCCCTCTTCCTTGCGGCGACCGCAGAAAGTGAAGGCGTCGGTCGACGGGTCGCCGATGGGCCACTTGCACATCCGGCTCTCCAAGGTGAGCAGAGTGGCGAGGCCTGGGCCCTCCTCGACCTTCGCAACCTGCTCGCGCGCAGGCCGTGGCTCGGCTTCCTCGAAGACCGCCCCGTGGATGACCTTCAGCTTCGGCGCGGCCGTGCGGGGAGATGGGATGGATCGCGGTTGCCGCGGGGCGGCCTTGGCTGGCGGCTTACCAGGGCTCGAAGGCGCCAACCGGTCGGCCAGACCAAGCCGGTGAACCTTGCCGATCACGCCGTTCCGAGTTGTTCCGCCCAGCTCTTTGGCGATCTGGGCGCCGGACAAGCCATCGGCCCAGAGTTTTTTGAGGCGTTCCACGCGCTCGTCGGTCCAGCCCATCTCAGGCCTCCAAAGCTTTGCCGAGCGTGTCGGCGTCGATGTCGAAAAGGTCAGCGAGGGTGTCGAGATCGACGCCCTGCTCGCGGTAGGAGCGCGCCCAGCGCAGCACCTTCGGTGTGATGGACTTCATGCGGATCACCTGGACGCCGCCCCCGAGATCCTCGAGGCGGGTTCCTCGCGGCATCGCCCTGCCCTTGGCTCGCACGATTGGCCGGGGCGGTTGGATCACGGCCGCTTTCGGCGCAATCGAGCCCACCACTCCCCGGATCTCCGACGTAGGGACCGGGATCAGTTCGGGGAGGCGCCTGGGCACATCCGCTACTGGGGCTTCCGTCGGCATGGGTTCAGCCCGCACCCGCGCTGGGGCCGGCATCGGCGCGGCAGTCGGTGAAGCCTGCTCGCCCATCGTGGCCAGCGGGTCAGGTGCAAGGATGCCGCCCGTCGCGAAGCGCGGACCCGCGCGCTTCATGCCGTGCTTGAGGAAGGCGATTGTCTTGCCGCGCGCAGGCTCCGCCCAGCACAGGCCGCATGTCGCGCAGGCCTCCGTCGCCTCAACCTGCGCCGGGCAGACGATGACATTGGGCACGTCCGGCGCGACGTCTACGACGACCGATCGTTGCGACCCGAACTCAGGGTGCGAAGTCCGGATTGCGAACCGCGACCACATGCCGGTCGTGAGCATGCGGACCGCCTTGGCGATCTTCTGCGTCTCAGGATCCGCGTCATCTTCGCGGCGAGCGGTGTAGCCGAAGACGTGGAGCTGAGGCAGTTCGGCCAGCAGCTCGGCCCAGAGCAGCACGTATTCGACCGAGAAGAAGTCGCCGAGGGTGTGGAGGCGGATGAGCAGCCCGGCCGGGTACTGGCGTGCGACGGTGAGGACTTCGCTGCGCAGTGCCCCCATGAACTCTGCATCGACGCGATGGCGCCGGGCGTAGGGCATCGCGTTGCCGTAGCAGCCGGCCCAGACTGGGCAGGACCTCGGACAGGTGGTCCGCTCCTCAAGGGTGAGTTGGAAGATCGGCCAGCCAGTGCGCGGCCCCTTCAGGACCTTCTTTCCAAGCTTCGGATTGTTGTGGCCCGAGACCAGGAAGCGGGGGCTGCCATGCGTGCCGACGACCTGGTCGGTGAAGATGGAGTGGCCCTTGATCAGCGCGGGGTGATCGGCGCGCAAGTCCTGGACCCGGGCGGGATCGATGTCGGCGCTCGCGAACCTGCTGACTTGCAGACGATGGGGCTTGGCGGCGCGCGCGACTTGCGGCTGCGGAGTTGCGGCGACAGGCGCCTGAATAGGCGGCTCGGCCGGGACCTTTCCATCGACCAGAAAGGCGACGACCGTGCGGATCAGGGCGTCGGATACGTGCGCTTTCTCAAGCTGGGTCGGTGCGAGACCGCTGCCCTGGCCGACGGCGCATTCGCGCGCGGCGGCCTTGGCGGTCATAAGCTGGCCCCGGAAAAGGGCGGCGGCGGCGAGAACCCGAACCTGCCGAGGATACTCGCTGGGCGTCTCGGCATAGTCCGCGCCACATGCGATCCGCGCGCCAGCGAAGGCGCGGCCGATCAGCGGCGCGTTGGGGTTCGCGTCGTCCCACGCTTGTGAGGTGCTCACGCGTCGCTCCGGGTCATGAGGGTGGCGCGGGGCTTCAAGCCGAAGGCGGCGAGCCAGCGCGTTACGGTCTTCTCGGCGTCTTCAGGGGAGCGCCACTCAGCCAGGGCGACCCCGATCGCCAACAGTTTGGCGCGATGATCGATCTGCTCGTCGGAGAGCTTGCCGCCTTTGGGGCGTTTGACTTCGGCGCAGGCGAACTGGCCGTTGGGCAGAACGAACTGAAAGTCGAACCAGCCGGTCTTGAGCCCCATGCGCTTCAGGCGCTGACCGGCGGGGCTATAGCGGTAGGTTTCACCGGTCTTCCGGTTCACACGCTCGTAGGAGACGCGCTCCTCCCCCGCAGGGAAGTGCGTCCAGGGCAGATGCACCGGCCACGCCACATCGAGATAAGAAGCGATCGCTTCGTGCGGACCGATCTCTTTGATTGCTGACGTGGCCGGGTTTTGCATCAGGCGGCTGCGCCCGCTTCGGCGCCAGCATCGTCAGCCCCACGCTGCATGAAGCCGCTGGCCTTCAGCTTGCGCGCAGCGTCGTCGAGCTTCTCGTCCTCGTCCTCGTCATCTTCGTTGAGGTTGACCGGAGCGTCGGTCTGAGGCGTCGCGCGGGCTTCGATGATCTTCTGAGCCCGGCCGAGGCGGAGGCCGTTCTCTTCCTGGCCCTTGTGATAGCCCCGCATGAAAGCCTGCAGGTTGTCGCCCGTGCAGCCCTTCGGCGCCGTCGCATCATCGCCGCGGCGGCCGGCGAGATAGCCCTCGGCCTCCCAGGCCAGTTCATCCTTGGCTAGGGTCGGCGTGCCGCCGTCGCCCAGGAGTTCCAGCTGGAAGGGAATGCCTGCGGCCTCGCAGACAACGTCCCAGACCTCCCGGTCCTTGGCAGCCTTTCGGGCGCCCGCCCGCTGAGCCTTGATGGCGCGCTCATATGTATCGCGCTCGATCCGGGTGTCGGACTTGGCTTCCAGGAACATGTCGGTCAGCTGTTGCTGGGCTTCCGACAGGCGCTGCTTTGCCTCAGCGATCACTTCGTCGACGTCAGCCTTGATAGCAGCGACCGAGATCTGCTTCGGGCCCAGGCGTGCCAGGTGGTAGGCGACCAGATCGACCAACTCCTGCCGATCTCCGTTCGGCGCGCCGCTGGTCGGCGAGTTCTCATTTGCGATCTTGGATCGGGGCATTTCGCCCTCCTCTTCCAGACCGCTCATCCCCGCGGCCTATGGGGTTGGGTGTGGCCGGGTCGCGCTTCGAGCGAGCGCCGATCACGATATGTTCTTGGACGGGCGCTCACCCTTGGGGCGCGCGCTCGCCTCCCTTTTCAGTCGGCGCCGAAGGCGAAGGACGCGGGTCGCCGTGGCGACCGCCCTCAGCCTGGCGGCGGTGCGCGCGAACCAGTTCAAGCGCCTCCTCCAGGTCTCGTTCTTGTTGTGAAAGTTCAGCCAGGACGGGCTCGATCTCCGGCCGAAGGACTGCGTTGAGCAGGTCCTCACCGAAGCGCCGGTAGATCGCGGCCAGGTGCAGGTCGTTCGGCCAGTGGCCGTTCATGACGTTCTCGGCGGCCTTCACCGTCGAGTTCATGTCGTGAGCGAGGGCCTTGGTCTGGCCCCGGTAGCGGCGGCGCAGGAAGCGGCCGAGCCGGTCACGGGGGCGCTCAGCCAAGCCGTCGATAGAAGTGTGGGAATCTCTCCCCATGAAACTGCGCTCCGCATAGGTCATTGCTGGGGACCTGGACGGGCGGTTGCGCCCTGGAGGCGCGTCACATGGAAAGGAGCTGGGACAACGGGAGCTTTGAGGCGGCCCTGCTTTGCTGGGAAAGCGGTCAGGGCCGCGACGTCACGACCTGCAAGGCGCGGGAACGCCTGGCGGTCCGATACTTTTGGCGTGCGCTGGGTATGCGCAGGCCAGACGCCAGGGCTCATCGCCCGGCTAAAACTGAAGGGGAGACGGCGCGCCAAACCCCAGGATCCGCCGCCTCCCCTCTCCACGGTCCCGCACGGCCGAACCGGTGAAGTGGAATGCTCAGCAGGGCGGTGAGAGCGCTCACCGCCCTGCCATTGCTGGGCAGTCCCGGCTGACGGGTGCTTACGCAGGCCTGGAGAGCCACCCGCACGCGGTTGAATGGAAAGACGGGAGGCGCCCTTCGAGACGCCTCCCGTCGCACGCGCCTCAGTCGGGGGGGGCGTGGGCGCGTGTGTTCGAATGTCGGTGAGGCCCCCGGGTCCCATCGATCAGGCCGCTCGCGACAATGAAGCCGCCTCGATGGCCTTGAGCTCGGCGATGGTCGTCTCGGGGAAGGCTTCGAGGATTTCAGGCCACGCCGTCCTCGGTAGCTTATTGCGATGACGCCAGAGCGCGACCGCACCCGGCTTGTAGCCGGTGAGACGGGCGACGACTGCGGGTCCCCCCTTCGCGTCGATGTAATCGGTAGCGGTCATGGCCAAACCTTACTCATGGTAAGATTTCAGCGCAAGCGCGTTCTTACTCCGCGTGAGATTACGAACTGTAAGATCACGGCGATGGACAGCGCATGGTCAGAGCTGAAGAACCCGTGGGAACGCCTGAGGTGGGCCCGGCTCTACTGGCAACGGCAAAGCGGCTCGGCGACTACAGCGCGTGCCGCCGCTGAATCGCTCGGCATGAACGAGAACACCTACAGCGCCTATGAGCGCGAGCCAGGTGACGGCAAAAAGAACATCCCGCTCGACCACACCCGCGCGGCCCAGTTCGGGCGCAAGTTCAAGGTCAACTGGGTTTGGTTACTATCGGGCGAAGAGACCCCGTTTGGTCGCTCTGCCGCGCAAACCCGCGCGATTGAGCTTCTCGCGACCGCGCCAGAAGCCATCCAGGAAGAAGCCGTCGAGATCATGGAAACGATCATTCGACGTCGCGCCGGTTAAACTGGCCTCCGGGGGAAGAATGAAAGTCGCAGTCCTGTCCGCCGCGCTCGCCCTGACGGCCTTGCCGTCCTCGGCGCCAAGCGCTGAGCCGACTGTCGGTTGGGTCTACTCCGAGACCACAGACCCCATTACCGACGCCCGCCGTGGCTTCGCGACGCTCGGCAATGACGCCGCCGGATCGGTCGTCTTCAAGTGCGATGCGAATGGGCCGGGCAGCGTATATGCGGCCGTTATTCCTGCACTTCCATTCGTCGGACCCTCCGCAGGCAGCCGAAAAGTGGTTATCCGAGTGGATGGCGGTCCAGCTCGCGAAGACGTGTGGATGTACGGCCGCAGCCAAGCAGTGAAGATGTCGCGCGCTTCCCTGGAACGTGTGCCCACTTTCGGAGGTGCCCCAAGTACGCTCGGGATGTCGGTAGACGACCTGGCTGCTCAATTGGCACCCGCAAAGGCGATCGTCCTTCGCGTGATGGACTTCAATTTCGTACCGGTGGACGTCGTTCTCGGGTCGAACGGTGACCCGGCAGCAGTGAAGCGCGTCTACGCGACATGCGCGGACGTTTGGCCGACTGGCCAAACCCAGCACCCTTAACTGCGCCCGGGAACAAGCCCGCCACAATCGGCGGGCTTCCCGGCTCTAAGCTGAGATCTGGCAGGGTGCTGCGCCGAGCCTGGCGAGCACGGTAGGCTCCGACCAGTAGCCGGTCGTCGGGCATCCCTCGATGCTGAACACGATTGCTCCGACGATGTGGCCCCTCATGTCGCTACCAGCCGCAACAGCTTCGCCCTCCGAGCCGAACTGCCTAATCGGCTTCGCCCACAAGGCCCCTGCCTTTCGCGCGAAACTCTGAACGCAATAAACCGTACGCAATCCCACTAACTGGCTCCCCCTGGATGCTCTTCTGTCGTCCGGCTGTCCGCGCGCCGGTCGATGACGAGGGAAACATGCGTCGGCGTCAGAAGCGGTCGCCTGCGTTAATGTCTTACGATCTGTAAGATTTCACTTGCGACCTAAATCTTACTCACGGTAAGTTCTCTCCACACCCGGAGAGACGACGTGTTCCAGATCCCTTCCCCCGCCGCCCCTAAGCTTCGCCCCGGCGAACGTTTGGTCGCTGGTCGGCCCTACGTCTTCGACGCCGACCTGCTGCGCGCCTACGAAGCGGACCTGCAGGTTGAAAGCGCTCCCGAGGACCTCTCCACCTTCACCGATACCGAGGTCTCCGAGCTGTGGGGCGCCTGGCTAAACCGCGACCGTCGGAAGCCGTTTGACGCCCTGACCAAGGCGGTCGGCGAACGTGTCTGCGCTGAGCGCGCGGCGCGCCGGTCGCTGTCGGGCGCCTACACGGGCCGGGCTCCTTTTGAGGAGGCGGCGTGATGGGCGTGGTCATCCAACTCAGCAACTACCGGACCGCCAAGCCGGCGCCCGTGGTTCGGCTCGACGCTGAAGCCGAGGATCGCGCTTCGGTCCTGCGGCTTGAGGCTGCTGACCTTCAGCAGCGCGCCGACGAGCTGATGGTCGTTGAGGCCGAGTATGCCGGGAGGGCTGCCGGTCGGCGCCGTGACGGCGATCTGGCCGGCGCGGCTCACTACGACGCCCTCCAGAAGAAGACCCAGGCCGAATACCTCGAACTGGACGAACTCGCATTCCAGAAGCGGCTTGAGGTCTGCGCCCTGCATGCCCGCGCGGATTTCCTTCTGGTCGCTTCCGATCTGGCGGCGCTCGGCCGGCCGGAGGCGCTGTGATGCCGGCGCCCTACATCACCACTGCCATGGCTCGCGAGCAGGGATTGCTGGCTGGTCGCTTGGCGCGCTGCACCTGCGGCCGGACCTGTCCCTCGGACGGCACGGCGCCTGGGTTCAAGGACATCCCGTTCTTCCAGTACTGGGGCCCGGGCTCTGAGAAAGCCGAAGAGCAGTGCGGCAACCCCGGTTGCGGCAAATACCGTGTCGCCCACGGCCCGACCGCCCCTCACCAGGGCCGGTACGCCTGCGCCGAGTTCCGCCAGCGCGCGCCGGACGAGTTCGACAGCTTCTACTGCGGCTGCCGGGGATGGGACTGATGGCCGGCCCCTGCTCCCACTGCGGCGGTCATGACCAGCACACGCCGCCCTGCAACGCTGACGGCTCGCGACCGTATGGCGTCCATTTGGTCGAGCCTTCTAACGCCGAGCGGCATGCTTGGCCGAGCGCCACCGAGCGGTACGTCGCCGACCTTGAAGAGATCTGCGACGCCCTCACCGACGCAGGGGCGCTCGCTCTCGAGCTTCTCAAGACCGACCGCGCCGAGCTGACCGAGAGCGCCTGCATCCTGGACCCGGCCACTGCCGAGCCCCGCCTCGAAACGCTGAGCGCCGAGACGGCCGACTACCTCGCCACCCACCTCGATCCGGTGATCGCCAAGCTCGAAGCGGCGCTCGCCCAGCTGGAGCACGCCTGATGGCGCAGAAGGTCACTCTCAACCCCGGAGACGAGGTCTACCTCGAAGACGGCCGGATTGCGGGCTTCGTAGCCTCGGCGCCGGACGGCTTTATCGTCCGCCCCATCATCGAGAGCGACGAGGGCGGCTGGCCCGGCAAGCCCATCCTCGTTGCTCGGGTGTCGCGGGAGGAGCCGGCTGACAAAATCTCTCCGGTAATCGCCGAGTTGCGCACCGCTGAGGCCGACCTCCGGGCGAAGGTGTTTGCACTGCGCGCCGAGGCCATGGACCTTGAGCGTGCCCAGCTGGATCGCCGTGCTCACATCGCCCAGCACGGGCATCTCGAGACGCTGGACAACTTCCTTTCTGGCAAGATCACCCACGCCGTCACACGCGAGTACGACGACAAGTTCTATGTCCAGGACCTGTCCGAGGCCGCCCAGGATGAGCGTTCCTACAGTTCTTTGCGGCTGATCTCCCTGGTGGGCTCACTGCGCGGCGGCACGTTGACGTCGTGGTCGATAGAGGGACGAAGCGGCCACTTTGTGCCGGCCACGTCTCGCGAAGCTGCCGTCGCAATCGCCGCCAGCCAGATCGAGAAGGAGTTCTCGGATCATCGCGCTGGCCGGCGGGTGAACGTCGTCAACCTCGTCGCATCCTGCAAGCGCATTGGCTTGCCGATTCCGGCGGACATGGCCGCCATCGTCGCTGCGGCTGCGCATGAGGCCGCTGCAAACGCCGTGCGCAAGGCGGAACAGAGCCTTGAAGTCGCCCGCGCTCAGCTTGCTGCCGTCGCGAAGCCGGAGGCCGTTTGATGCGAGCCCTTCGCTTCATCGTTCGCGACCGTTTCAGCTTCTTCGACTTCGGCTGGTTGGTTCCCGCCGCCTCGTTGCTGAACGACGGACGCCCCGTCTGGGCGCTCGGAGTGTGCCTTGGCGGCGCCGTGATCTCGGGCGCGGTCCGCTCTTTCGTGGAGCGCCAGTCATGAACCGGCTGATCTCCTACGCGGTCCGACGTGGGCCAGCCCTGATCTTCGACATCGGCGTGGTTCTGGGCGGCCTCTACTTCTGGACCGACCTTCTCATGCGAGCGCTCTTTGGGCAGCCGACATGAGCCGCCTTTCGCCACGTGCCTACGGGGTCGGCCAGGGCTGGGTTGTCGCCTCCTCAGGCCAGCGGCTGAGCAAGAGCGCCTGTGCCGCGGCTTTGGCCCGCCACGTCGCGATCTCCAACGACATGAACGCACGCCCTCGGGACGTCGAGAACGCCAAGGCCTGCGCGAACCAACTGACCGAGGCGATGCGCCTCTCCTTCACCGACAGCCAGGAGGCTCTCCTTTGACCACCACCATGCAAGCCAAGTCCCGTCGCGGTTTCGCTGCGATGTCTCCGGAACGGCGCCGGGAGATCGCTGCCAAGGGCGGCGCGAGCGTGCCGGCCGACAAGCGCAGCTTCGCCAAGGACCGCGCGCTCGCCGCGTCGGCCGGAAAGAAGGGCGGCGAAGGCTACCGGCCCAACGCTGGCGAGGGAGTGAGCTGATGGGAACCCCCATCAAGCCCCGGCTCTCCGTCGTGCCAGGCGGATCCGATCCCCGGACCGTGGCCGACCGGATCCGCCACCATCAGGCCGAAGCTCGCGCCCTGGCGAACGAGCTGGTCACCGAACTCGACAAGGCCCTCGCCGACGTCGCGCGCCTGGCAGCCGAGATCTCCGACGGTGGCGAAGTGTTCGCCGTCGGCGTTCGGGAGATCGCCCGCCGGCTGGCCGAGGACACCCACGCTACGGCGCAGATGCTCGCCGCGGTGAGGTGCAAGTCGTGAACACCTGTCCCGCATGTGGCGCGTCCTTCACGCGCTGGACGCCCGGCCGGAAGGCCGAGGTGGTCGCCAGGATCCTGGCCGGCGGGATGACGTTCGCGCAGGCCGTAGAGCAGTTCGCTCTCTCGGACGAAGAGCTTCAGGGCTGGATTGACCGTGAACAGAAGCACGGCCGGCGCGGCCTGAAGGTCAGCGCCCTCCAAGCCCTGCGCTGACCCCGAACCCCCACCAACACCCGACATCGAGGCTACGCAATGAACGCCCACGCCCCCACCATCGAAGCCGAGGCCGAAGTAGACGACGCGGCCGGCAATGCACTGATCATCAGCGAGCCGGCCACCGCGTTAGCCGTCCTGACCGATCCCGAGCGGTTCAACGAGTTCTACGCGAAGGTGAAGGCGTTCACCGACGGCGTCGCCCCGGACGTCTCGACCAAGAAGGCCCGCGACGAGATCCGAAGCGCTGCGGCGAAGGTGGCCAAGGCCAAGACCGCGATCGACAAGGCCGGGCTCGGCCTAACCGAGGAGTGGCGAGCCAACACCGACAAGGTCAACGCCTCGCGGCGGGTGATCAAAGAGCGGTTGGAGACGCTCCAGGTAGCTGTTCGTAAGCCGCTGACCGACTGGGAGACCGCCGAGGAAGAGCGCGTCGAGCGGGTGAAGGGGGTCATGACCCGCCTGCAGGCCGCCGCCGTGGTCAGCATCGAGGACACGGTCGAGACTGTGCAGGCGCGGCTGGACACCATCGCCGGCGTCGAGATCTCCGCCGAGGTGTTCCAGGAGTACGAGGCCGCCGCTCTCTCCCACCAGGAGAACACCCTGGCCACGCTGACGGCCGCCGTCGCCCGGCTCGCCCGCGAGGCCGAGGAGCGCGCCGAGCTGGAGCGCTTGCGCCAGGCCGACGCGGATCGCCGGGCCAAGGAAGAGGCTGATCGTATCGCCGCTGAGGCCAAGGCCAAGGAGGAGGCCGATGCCCGCGCCGCAGCCGAAGCTGAGGCCGAACGCCAGCGCCTCGCCGAGGAAGCTGAGGCCCGCCGGATCAAGGACGAAGCCGACCGAGTGGAGCGAGAGCGGGTCGCCCGCGAGGAGGCCACAGCCAAGGCTGCCGCCGACGCGCAGGCCGAGACCGCGCGCAAGGCGGCCGAGGAATTGGCGGAGCAGAAGCGCAAGCACGATGCGGAGGTCGCGCGGCTCCAGCAGGAGGCGGACGAGCGCATCGCCAAGGCCGCCGCCGAGGAACGCGCCCGAGAGGCCGAGGCCAAGCGCATCGCTGACGAGGCCGCGGCGGAGCAGGCGGCAGCCGAGAAGCGCGCGCGGGATCGTGAGCATCGCGGCCTGGTCATGGGCGCCGCTAAGGCCGCCATGATGGAAATCGGCGGGATCGGCGAGGACCGGGCGAAGAAGATCGTCATGGCCATCGTGGCCGGCGAGATCCCGCACACCGCGATCACGTTCTGAGGCGCCGATGACAGCGCTTCAGATCATCGGCTGCACGTTGGCAGGGGTGAGCATCATCAACGCCTTCGCATCGAAGGGCACCTGGCTGCACGAGCTGGCTTGGGTAATTGGCGCGGTCTCTGGGGCGGCCATTGCTGCAGTGGGCTGGGGGGTCATCTCCCTATGATCAGCCTTCCCATCGGCCCAGGTGAGCTGATCACCAACAACGGCGTCTACGACCTGTCGATGGACGCCTACCACGGCCAGCCCTGTGACGCGCCGAGCATCAGCTCGAGCGGCCTGAAGCTGATGTGGAAGAGCCCTGCTCACTTCTATGACCAGAGCCAACTCAATCCAGCGAACTGGATCTGCGAGGACGTCGATGGCGTCCAGAAGAAGGTCTTCAAGCACCAAGGCGACCGACCGCACTTCAGCCTCGGCCGCGCCGCGCACCACCTGATCTTCCTCGGCCGCAAAGGCTTTGACCGCGAGTTCGTGGTCCGGCCGGACAAGTGGAGCGACTGGCGGACGGCCGCGGCCAAGGAGTGGCGCGCGGAGATGATCAAGGCCCGCCTCACGATCATCACCGAGGAAGAGCTGGTCGCCATCACCGGCATGGCCCGCAGCCTCGGCGCCAACCCCCTCGTGAAGAACGGGATCCTGGACGGCGCAGTCGAGCGCTCGCTGATCTTCAAGAGCCGCGAGACCGGCCTGTGGTTGAAGAGCCGCCCGGACAACATCACGGAATCAGACGGGGACTTCTCCGACCTGAAGACCTGCGTCGATGTATCTGACGAGGCTCTGCAAAAGGCCCTCAAGAACTTCGGCTACCACATGCAGGGCGGGCTCGTCGGCATGGCGGCTGAGGCCGTCCTCAACGTCGAGATGAAGTCCTTCACGCTCGTGTTCGTTGAGAAGACGGCACCCTATTGCGTCGCGACCGTGACCATCGAGCCCGAGGACATCTTCCGGGGTCGCCTGCAGGTCGAGGCCATGATGCGCCGGTTCGCCACCTGCATCGCCAACGACAACTGGCCAGGTCCCGGCGGCGTCCAATCCGACGCCCGCATGATCGGCCTCAAGAAATACGACCGCGAGCGCATCGACGAGCAGCTCGAGCTTCTCAAGGTCACCGAACCCTTCCGCCCCCACCTAGCCGCCTAAGGAGCCGAGATGAACGCTCGCGCCGAAATCATTGACGAAGCTGACAATATGCCGGTCACGGCCGGCGAGCTTATCCAGCTTGACGGCTCCCTGGCGCTGGAGATGGGCCGGGTCGAGATCGACCAGCAGATCGCCACCGCCCGCCGCTATCCCCGCCAGCTCACGCGGGTTGCGGGGAACATCAAGTCGCTCGTCACCCTGGACGAGGAAACGGCCGAGGAGTGCATGTTCGCGCTCCCTCGCGGCGGGAAGCCGATCAAGGGGCCGTCGATCCGCTTCGCCGAGGTGGTGAAGTCCCAGTACGGCAACAACCGTTCAGCTTCGCGCGTCATCGCCGTGGACCGGACCGAGAAGGTCGTGATCGCTGAGGGCATCTTCCACGACCTGGAGACCAACACGGCGACCAGGTCGGAGACGCGTCGGCGGATCGTTGGGTCGAACGGCAAAATCTACAACGACGACATGATCATCATGACCGGCAATGCCGCCGGTTCGATCGCTCTACGCAACGCCATCCTCGGCGGCGTGCCCAAGGCTCTCTGGCGCGGCGCTTACAACGCGGTCCAGAGCCTCATCGCTGGCGACATTCAGACGCTCGGCGAGACCCGCGAGCGCGCGATCAAGGCCATGGCGACGTTCGGCGTCACGCCCGAGCAGATCTTCACCGCCGTCGGCCTGGCTGGGATCGAGGACATCAAGCTCGATCACATCCCCGTCCTGCGCGGCATGTTCGCCGCCCTCAAGAACGGCGAGGTCACGGTCGAGGAGATGTTCCCCAAGCCGAGCAGCCCAGCCCTCGTCTCCAACACGAGCCTGACCGAACGCTTGGCGGCCTCTCGCGGCGCCGGCGCTGCGTCGGAGGGATTCACGGCCAGTAACACCGATCAGAAGGCCCAAGCGGGTGAACTGGACGCGGCGTTGGGGGGCGACAACCTGCCGGGCGCCGCCGAAGCAAAGCCGGAAGGCGCTGACTTCCCCGGCGACAAGCCGGCGGCCGATGCAGCCGACAAAACCGAGGCCGCTGCCAAGGATCCGGCCGCATCGACGACGCCGCCCCTCGCCCAGCGGGTGGCCAGCTTCAAGGTCCTGGTGGACGACGCCGACACGACGGTGAAGGCACTGCGCCTGAAGGCCGACAACGCGAAACTCTGGAAGGACGTCGACGCCGGCGACCCCGATGAGGTCGGCACCACGTCCGAGCTGGAAGCCTACGTCGCGGACCGCTGCCGCGAAATTGAAGACGCCGAGCGCGCGAAAGGCGGTGCGTGATGGGCGACACTCCCGATCCCGTGGACCTCTACGTCGGCCGGCTAATCCGCATGCGTCGGAAGCAGATCGGCCAGTCGCAATCGGCTCTGGCGGAGGCGCTCGGCGTCTCTTTCCAGCAGATCCAGAAGTACGAGCGCGGTGCCAACCGGATCTCCGCCTCGATGCTTCATCGTGCAGCGACCGCCCAGGGCGTGAAGCCCGCATTCTACTTCGAAGGTCTGGACGAACCGGTGGCGGCCGACCTGTCGCCTGAAGCCCGCGCCACTGCTGACTGGCTGACCAGCGGCGACGCATGGCCGTTGGCCCAGGTCATGGCCCGCCTCCCCGAACGGTTCCGCCGGGCGGTGACGAAGGTCGCCCAGGATCTGGCGGAGGCCGCCTGATGGAGGCCCGCAACGCCAAGGCCGTCTCCGTCGCAAGCTGCCAGCACGGACACGTCTTCATCCGCTTCCATGACGAGAACGGCGAGATCATCGCCTCCGCCTGCATGGACATCGAGGCCGCCAGCGACTTCGTGGAGAACACTCTCGACGAGATGCAGAAGGCGGTCGAGGCCGTCGTCGCGAGCGGTGCGCACAGCTCCAGCGCGGAGACCGCGCACTGATGGCCGAGAACACGCACATCTCCTGGGCCGACGACACCTTCAACCCCTGGGTTGGCTGCATGAAGGTCAGCCCGGCATGCGACGGCTGCTACGCCGAGCACATGATGGACACCCGCATGGGGCGGGTGAAATTCGGCGGCCCAGGCAAGGGCGTCGGCACCCGTCAGCGGACGACGCCGGCCTATTGGCGCAAGCCGCTGGCCTGGAACCGCGAGCAGGAGGCGCTGGAACACAACAGCCGGATCATCGGCGAAGTCGCCCCCGCCCGCTTCGTGTTCTGCGCCTCCCTGGCCGATGTCTTCGACATTGCCGTGCCGACCGAGTGGCGCCGGGACCTCTTCGATCTAATACGCCAGACGCCGCACCTGACCTGGTTGCTGCTGACCAAGCGGCCCCAAAACATCGCTCCGCTGTTCTCCGATACCGTCGAGGGCAACATGTCGGCGGCCACGGCCTTCACACGCTGGCCCCGCAACGCTGCCATTGGATGCACGGTCGTCACGCAGGATGAGGCCCAGCGGGATCTCCCGCGCCTGCTGCGTGCCAAAGCCACGCTGAACCCTGCTTTCGCCTTTCTGTCGATGGAACCCCTGCTGGAGCCGGTGGACGTCGGTCCGTGGCTCCGTGATCTCTGCCCGAACTGTCACCAGCCCGACTGCTCGCCGTCGCTTCGATCCGACGGTGCTGAGGTCTTCAGCGTGTGCGGCGAGTTCGTCATGCAAACACCTCGCCCTGCACTCGATTGGGTGATCACGGGCGGCGAGACGGACCAGGGCGCCCACATGGCCAGGCCCGCGCATCCGGACTGGTTTCGATCGCTGCGAGACCAGTGCGCGGCCGCTGGCGTGCCCTATCACCATAAGCAACACGGCGAATGGGCGCCGATCTGCTGGATGGCCGACGGGCTGAGCGACAGCCTCTACCACCCAGCGCCCAAGCGCGACCCTGAAGCCATCCGCCGCTGCAAGGTCGAGCACACCGTCATGAACGGCGACGGCAGCCTCCACCCGGGCGCGGCGGATCCTGAGACCTACCGCGTCCAGGACAGGTCGATGCTCATGTTCAAGGCGGGCAAGAAGCGCTCCGGCCGCCTCATCGACGGCTTCGCTCATGACGCTCGGCCGGAGGTGCGCTCGTAATGGCGTGGTTCTGGAAGCGAGACGTCACTCTTCATCTCCGCTCGGGCGAGAAGATCCAGTTCTTCTGCTCGGCGATCACCAAGACCTATGAGGGCAACAAGCTCACAGTGCTTGAAGCCGACAATGCCCCTCACTGGCCGTTCTACGTCCGTCTCGACGCCATAGACGTGATCGTCACGCGGCGCGTCCCGTTCTTCTGGTGGGCGTCATGCTGATGTACGGCGGGGTCCCCGTCCCCTGGACATCCGCCTGGACGGCCGAGGAGACCTTCCACGTGGCGCGCTGCCGCTGGGCCGGCATGCTCGCGATCTGCCAAGCTGTCGCGCAGGGCGAGGGAAAGCCGCGGTTCGGCAAGCCGCATTCGCAACGCCAGCGCCAGGCAATCGCCGCCGGTCTCTGCGACCTCTGCGCCAAGCCGCTGCGCCTGAAAACCAAGGTCAGCCTGTCTCACGCTCGGATCCGGCTGGACGGTGCCCAAGGTGCCTGCGTCATGCAGGTCGAACCGTTGCTCTGCCGCCCCTGCGCCATCCTCAGCATGGCGCACTGCCCGAGCCTAAAGCGCGACATCAAGAACGGCACGCTGATGGTGCGCCAGGTCGGGGGCTACCAGGTCCAGATCGCGCGCATGTCGAGGGCCTACGTCAAGGAAATCACCGGCACGGCCGTCGAGGCCGCAGGCCACGCCAAGGTGGTGCTGCTCTCCTGGAAAGATCGCGATGCGGCCTGGCTTGAGGAGCGCGCAGCATGAGGTTCCCCGTCACCGTATCGGCCGAGGACCTGAAGGCGGCCGACTGGCGCTTCGCCGGCCACATCAACTTCGGCGGCAACGGCGGTCAGACCAGCTACGCGTGCGCCGCCTTCCCGGAGGCAGCCGTCTGCCGCGGCCGTCAGAAGTCCAAGGGCAAATGGATGTCCTTCGCTGTCGTCTTGGTCGCCATGCCTGACGGCCGAACCGCAGAGGCGCCGACCAGCGATCTAGACGCCGCCGCCAAGCTCATCTCCGACGCCCGGCGCTCTGTCGCAGACGATGCGGCCTGGGAGGCCGCTGCTCCTCAGAGGGCCACAGCATGATCGCGCGACCCATCCTTTTCAGCGGGTCGATGATCCGCGCGCTGCTGGCCGGCACGAAGACGCAGACGCGGCGCCCTATCAAGCTGCAGACTGGCGACACCTTCGATGAGCGTTCCATGGTCGGCGCCATCCAGGAGCGCCGGCCAGTCTTCCACACTGTCGCTGGCCAGGACGTTGGCACGAAGTCGGTTCTGGTCCGCTGCCCCTATGGGATGCCGGGCGACGCGCTCTGGGCGAAGGAGACCTGGCAGGCCCAAGAGGCATTCGACACCATGTCGCCAACGGCCATCGGCGAGGCTTTTGAGGCTGAGCACGGAGAGCCTTGGTGCCCGATCCGGTACCTCGCAGATGGCCATTGCGACGGGTCCGTCGACCAGTGGCAGGAGAGCCCGGTCGGTAAGACGCGCGTCAGCATCCACATGCCTCGCTGGGCCAGCCGCCTTACGCTGCCGATCACCGCCGTTCGTGTGGAGCGACTGCACGATATCTCCGAAGCCGACGCCAAGGCCGAGGGGATCGTTGAAACCCGGCCGGCCGACAAGGATGGCTGGCGGCATTTCGGCGTCCCCGGCATGGAGATCGACCAGCCGACGGCCGCCCGCGCTTATCTAGCCCTTTGGACCGCAATCAACGGCCAGGCCTCAACCGACGCGAACCCCTGGGTTTGGACCATCTCGTTTGAGGTCCATCGCGACAACGTCGACGCCTACCTCGCCGCCTCCGCAAAGACCGGAGGCTGAGATGCTCGACCGGCAACACAACCAATTCTCCTACGAGTGCGACGCCTGCGACGACACGCTGGAGACCGGCGAGGCCGAGTTCAGCGACGCCCTGGCCCGTTTCCGCTGCGAAGGCTGGAAGGCAGAGAAGATCGGGGAAGAATGGACCCACCTTTGCCCGACCTGCCGGGGGCGCCCGTAATGGCTGCTCGTCACCGACAGGCCAAGAAGGCCGCACAAGGTCGCCCGAAAACCTCGGTGCGCTGTCAGGAATGCGCGAGGCCAGCCGGGCTGGTCACCGGACAGGTCGTCTATCCCGGTCGCCCGGATCTGCACGCGAAGACCTTCTGGCGGTGCTGCGCATGCGGCGCCTACGTGGGCTGCCATCCGGGAACTGAACTGCCGCTGGGCACGCCGTGCGGTCCGATCACGCGCGCCGCGCGCTCCGAGGCCCATGCCGCCTTCGATCCGCTCTGGCGGGCCAAGATGGCGCGCGACGGTGTCCAGAAGCACGTCGCCCGTGGCGCTGCCTACCGCTGGCTCGCCGCTGAGCTGGGGATCGATCCCGGCGCCTGCCACATCGGCATGATGGACGCCGCTACGGCCAAGCGGGTCGTAGAGATCTGCAAGCCTTACGCGAGGGCAGCCTGATGGGCATCGATCGCGACTTCAAGCGCGCGCAGTTCCTGGAGCTGAAGCGGCTCAACGACAACGGCGAGCTGGTGATCGGCAAGCGCCCGAAGTTCACCAAGGCTCAGCGGCAGAAGGTCTTCGAGGACTACGAGGGCCAGTGCAACGAGTGCAACTGCGCCACCGGGCCCAGGTTCGAGGTCGACCACATCGTTCGTTGGTCGTGGGGCGGCCAGCACGTCCCCGCCAACTGGCAGCTGCTCTGCATCCCCTGCCACACCGAGAAGACCGGCGACGAAGCGCCTCGGCACGCGAAGGCCGTTCGCAACGCCAAGAAGGTCGCAGGGACCACCCGCCCAAAGCCGCCCATTCCCTCGCGCCCGGTCGGCGCCAGCCGCCCCTTTCCCAAAGACAATCGCCGCGCGCTCCGCAGCCGCGGCTTCACCCCCGCAAAGGCTCCTCAATGACCCGAGACCAAATCGCCGCCGAGCTGCGGAAGATCCTTGTCGAGAAGTTCGACGCCGAGGCCGCCATGCTGGGCGAGGACGCCAGCTTTATCGACGACCTCGGCCACGACAGCCTCGATCACGTCGAGTTCGTTATGGAGATCGAGGACCGGTTCGAGATCGAGCTGTCCGACGAGGAATCGGAAAACGTCCTCACCATCGGCGGCGCGATTGACGCCCTGGTGCGGAAGCTGGCGGTGCCGGCATGAGCCGCCGGAAGATCCTCGTTGCCGACCTCCTCTGTGGCGCCGGCGGGTCATCGACTGGTTGCGAGCGCGCCTTGCGCGACCTCGGCCTCGAGATGGAGCTGGTCTGCGTCAATCACTGGCCTACGGCCATTGAAACCCACCGGCTGAACCACCCTCAAGCCCGGCACCACGTCCAGGACATCTCGACCGTGCGCCCGCACCTGATCGTGCCTGAGGGTTACCTCGACCTGTTGATGGCCTCGCCGACCTGCACTCACCACTCGGTGGCGCGAGGCGGAAAGCCCACCTCCGACCAGCAGCGCAGCGACCCCTGGCACATCATCACCTGGCTTACGGAGCTGCGGGTGAAGCGGCTTATCATCGAGAACGTCTGGGAGTTCACGGGCTGGGGCCCTGTCGATCCGAAGACGAGCAAGCCAATCGCGGCGCGCAAGGGTGAATACTTCTACGCCTGGATCGAGACGCTGCGGCGCCTCGGTTACGATCCGGAATGGCGCAAGCTGAACGCCGCCAACTACGGCGACGCCACAACCCGCCAGCGCTTCATCCTCAAGGCTCGGAGCGACAAGCGCCAGGTCGGGTGGGCGATGCAGACGCACACCAAGCGCCCCGATGACGGCCTCGCCCTGTTCCCCACGGTTAAGCCCTGGAAGCCGGCGCGCGAGATCATCGACTGGGACCTGAAGGGGCGGTCGATCTTCAACCGCAAGAAGCCGCTGGCGCCGAAGACCTTGGAGCGCATCTACGCCGGCGCCGTGAAGTTCAACTGGCCCGAACCCTATCTGGTGATCCTTCGCCAGCACATGGCCGGCCAGAGCCTCGACGCGCCGCTACCGACCATCGCGGCCATGGGAGGGCACATCGGCATCGCCCAGCCGGTCCTGCTGAACATGAAGAAGGGCGCCACCGGGCGCTCGGCCGCTGAGCCGCTGTTCACCCAGACCGCCGAGGCCGGCCATCAAAGCCTCGCCGAGCCGATCATCCTGTCGCAGCACAACAGCGGGGCGGCGCGGTCCACCGATGAACCGTTACCCACGATCACGACGGGCGGCGCAGGTGCCGAGAACCACCCAGGCTGTGCGCGGCCGATGCTGGTTGAGCCGTTCGTAGTCAACGGCCGCAAAGGCAACCAGCCCCTAGGCGTCGATCATCAGCCCATCCCGACACTCGACACCAAAGGCGGCGTGTGGCTCGCGGAACCCTTCATCGTGCCGCAGGGCGGCGGCGGCGTTCCCCGCGCTACTGACGATCCGGTCGCGACCATCGCCACGGACGGCGCCCACGCCCTCATCTCGCCCTACTATGGCTCCGGCTCGGGTGAGACTTGCACATCAGATCAGGAGCCCTTGCCGACGGTCACCTCAAAGGGCCGCTTCGGCATGGTGGTGCCTGTGACCCACTCCCAGGGCGGCAACGGCGCGCGCAACGTGTCTGATCCGATCCCGACCCTGACCACTGCCAAAGGCGGCGAGTTCGCGGTCGTGATGCCTGTGACCCACCACGACGGAAGTGATCGCGTCCGAGACGTGGGGGAGCCCCTACCGACGGTGACCGGCGCCAATCGGGGCGAACTGGCCTTCATCACCGCCCAGCATGGTGAGCGGGCCGGCCAAGCGCCGCGCGTTCACAGCGTCGACCAACCGTCGCCGACCATCGCCGCCACCGGCCATGTCGATCTGATCCAGGGCGCCGAGGGCTTCGACATTCTGTTCAGGATGCTGGAGCCGCATGAACTCGCAGCGGCCATGGGCTTTGATGATGGCGACCAAGCCTACGAGTTCGCCGGGACCAAGACCGACAAGATCAAGCAGATCGGCAACGCCGTCGCCGTCTCAATGATGAAGGCCGAGGTGTCGGCGATTATGGCTGACGCGGTGCCGCGCCGCCGCGCCGCCCGGCCGTTGGAATGTGAGGTGGCGGCATGAAGGCCTCGACCTATCACGCCAACGGCAAGGGCCACTGGCTGCTCGAGCGCCTGGTCAACGGACCGGTTGAACGCGACGAGCTGCTGGTGGAGGGCGAACTCGCTGGGCACCGCAAGATCGTCTACGTGATCGCGGCCATGCAGACCGACGGCTTCATCGTCCATCGGTCCCGCGCCTATGCCCTAACCGACACTGGCGTCGCTGCTCTCGACCGGCTGCGGGCTGGGCGCGCCGTCGCCGGCCCCGTGGCCGAAGTCCGAACCAGCGTCCGGATCTTTGACCGGCAGGTGGCGGCATGACGCGGCGGTCCATCGAGATCCGCGTCGCCTCGACGGGCCAGCTCATCCCGCACGAACTGATCCGGTTCGCGGGAGGCGAGCTGCATGTCCGCCTCTCCGTTCCCATCCTGGTCAACTGCCATTCGCTCGTCATGCGGGCGCAGCTGACCTCGGCCGAGGCGATCCTGGAGCTGATGTTGCTCACTGACGCGCTGCGGCGTGAACTCGGCTGGGCGACTTGCCTAAAGCTGGTGTGTCCGTACCTGCCCTACGCGAGACAGGACCGGGTATGCGCGCCGGGCGAAGCACTTTCGCTGCGAGTGATGTGCGACCTGATTAATGGGCTCAACTTCGACGAGGTCGAGATTTGGGATCCGCATAGCGACGTGGCTATGGCGCTGCTCGAGCGTGCAGTCGCGGTGTCGCAAGAGGTCTTCGTCTCCCGCCTCACGCTAGGCAGCTCCTGGCGGCTCGTCGCCCCTGACGCAGGAGCTGCGAAGAAGATTGGACCGGTCGCGAAGGCGACGGGCCTTCCCATCATCCAAGCCATGAAGGTCCGCGACCCCATGACGGGCGCAATCACGGGGACCACGGTCGACTGGGACGAAACCGCATGTTCGGCCGCCAACCTGCTGATCGTGGACGATATCTGCGACGGCGGGCGAACCTTCATCGAACTCGCCAAAGTCCTTCGGCCCAAGACGACCGGGCGGATCCTGCTCTTCGTCACCCACGGCATCTTCAGCCAGGGCATCGAGGTCTTCGCGGATCTCTTTGACGGCATCTTCACCGCCAACCTCTTCCCCGGGGTCGGCGCCCATCCCCTTCTTCTCGAGGTCTAGAGCCATGAAGCTCTCCCCCCTGCACGCCACCGACTTCTACAAAACGGGCCATGTGGCCCAGTACCCCGCTGGCACAGAGCTGGTTTATTCGAACTTCACCTGCCGCTCAGACACCCACGCCCAGGTGCTCCCCGACTTCGACCACAAGACGGTCTTCTACGGGCTGCAGGGCATCTGCCAATGGCTCCTGATTGATCTCTGGAACCGGGAATTCTTCCAGCAGGACAAGGCGGCGGTTGTCGGCGCCTACGAGGTCCGCCTGCGCCAAAGCCTCGGCCTCGAAACTGTCGACGTCAGCCACATCGAGGCGCTCCACGATCTCGGCTATCTGCCGCTGCTCATCAAGGCGTTGCCCGAGGGCAGCCGAGTGGACATCCGCGTCCCCCTGTTCACGATCCGCAACACCCACCCGGAATTCTATTGGCTGACGAACTACGTTGAGACCCAGCTCTCCGCCGAGATCTGGAAGTCGATCACCACGGCAACCTCCGCCTATGAGTATCGTCGCCTGCTCGATCGCTACGCCGCCGAGACCGGGGCGCCGGCGGAGTTCGTGCCCTGGCAGGGACACGATTTCTCCATGCGGGGCCAGTCGGGCATCCACGACGCCAGCCAATCCGGAGGCGGCCACCTCCTGTCGTTCCTTGGGACCGATACGGTCAGCGCCATCGACTACCTCGAGCACTACTACCAAGCGGCAGGCACGTTCGTCGGCGGCTCGGTCCCGGCGACCGAGCACAGCGTCATGTGTATGGGTGGCGAGGCCGACGAGGTCCTGACGTTCCGCCGGCTGCTGACCGACACCTATCCGGCCGGGATCGTCAGCATCGTCTCAGACACCTGGGACTTGTGGTCCGTGATGACCGACATGGCCGCCGAGCTGAAGCCCGCGATCATGGCGCGCGAGGGCAAGACGGTGTTCCGGCCGGACAGCGGAGACCCGGTCAAGATCCTGATCGGCGATCTTGAGGCGCCATGGGGAACGCCCGCCCACAAGGGCGCGGTCCAGTGTCTATGGGAGGTCTTCGGCGGCACGACATCGCCCGAGGGCTTCCGGACGCTCGATAGCCACGTCGGGCTCATCTACGGCGACAGCATCACACTCGACCGCGCGCAGAGGATCCTCGCCGGGCTCAAGAAGAAGGGCTTCTCCTCGGGCAATGTCGTTTTCGGGATCGGCTCCTTCACCTACCAGCACGTCACCCGCGACACCTTCGGCACCGCCGTGAAGGCCACGTTCGGCACCGTCGATGGGGCCGACCGAGAGCTGTTCAAAGACCCGAAGACCGACAACGGCGTGAAGAAGTCGGCGCGTGGCCTTGTTCGGGTTGAAGAACTCGACGGTCGTTTCGTTCTGCACGACCGCCAGACATGGGCCCAGGAGGAAGGTGGCGCGCTTGAGCCAGTTTTCCGCGACAGCGAAATGCGGCGCCTCACCTCGCTCGCAGAGATCCGCGCAAGGCTGCATGGCGATCGCTTCGCCCCAGCATCGGTGCCTACAGATACGGAGGTGCTCCATGGCACCTAAGTACGCCGCCGACACTTCGGTCTCGTCGGAGCGCAGCCGCGCCGAGATCGAACAGACCCCTGCGCCGATATAAGGCCGACGCATTCGGCTACCTGTCGGAGCGAGACAGCTCGATCATCATGTTCCGCATGGGTGGCCGGCACATCAAGTTCATCCTGCCCATGCCTGACCCGGCGAGCGACGAGTTCACGCGCACTCCCGCGAAACGGGACCTGCGCACCCCCGCCGCCGCCGAAGCCGCATGGGAACAGGCTTGCCGCCAACGCTGGCGCGCGCTGGCCCTCGTGATCAAGGCGAAGCTGGAGGCGGTCGCCGCGGGCATCACAACGGTGGAGGACGAGTTCCTGGCCCACACGGTCTTGCCTGACGGTTCGACGGTTGGCGAATGGGCCAAGCCACAACTCGCCCTCGCCTACCAGTCCGCTCAGATGCCGACCCGTCTACTTCTGCAGGGAGGCGATGCCCATGGCTGATCGCAAGATCCACTGGCGCTGCTTCCACTGCGGCGACACCTTCACGAAGGCCCAGGAGCGCTGGGCGCGCGAGCACTTCGGCCGGGACGAGGGCGAGCAGCCTGTCTGCTTGATCCGCACGGCCGGTGAAGGCGGCTTACTGACTGCCCTTCGGAATGCGCAAGACGAGTTGGCTGCCTACCGGTCAGACGACGGCGATCTGATGCGAGCCCTCATGGCCATGCAGGCCGACCACGCCGTCGCGCTCCGGGACACCGAGGAGCGCGGCTACGCCAAGGGCCTGGCAGATGGCCGCGCCGAGGACACCGACAGAGCTCGCATGGAGAAGGCGCTCATCCAGTTGCGGGACTGCGACTGGGCCATCGGCATCGGTGACCGAATGGACCCAGTGCGGGCGATCGCCCGCCAAGCTCTAGGAATCTCCCAATGAGCCGCAACCTGCCGAAGCCGCAGCGCGACCTAGTGAAGGCCGTTAAAACCGAATACCGGCGCGTGCAGGCCGACCTTGGCCCCCGACTGTCGTCGCACCCCCATCCGGCGATGCGCGATCCTCAGCAGCAAGCCCTGCAAGTCGCGCAGAACACGCTGCGGACCTGCATGGAAGCGACGCTCCAGAGCATGGGACCATACAGCCCTGAGACCTGCGCAAGCCTTGCTATCCGGCTCGCGAGTTACGCGATCTCGGCCGCCGCCCTGGAGGATCAAGACTTCCTCCTGGCGCACGTCCTGCGCCACCTCGGACCAGAGCACATGCGCCGGGTCGATCAGGGCATTTCCATCCAAACAGAGTGGCAAATGAAGGACGGCGAGGCGCGTCCGAACTTCGGCCCTATCAGCCCAAGAGCATCCCAATGAGCCTTTCAGAGCAGAACCGGGCGCTGGTTGAGCGCATGCTGCCTCGCATCGTAGACGCCCACTTCATAACCATTGGCGACCGCACGCTAAACGCTCTCCTAGACGCCGCCCGAGCAGAGGGAGCGCCAGACGCCGAGGCGTGGAGACCGACCCATCGGCACGTCAAGCGCGGGACCGATTACGAGGTTGTCGCGGAGGGCCTGATGCAGACTGCCGTCTCGCGCGGGGCCTGGGATGATCTCCCGATGACGATCTATCGCGGCGAAGACGGGAAATGGTGGGCCCGGCCGACAACTGAATTTCGCGACGGTCGGTTTGAAGCCCTCCTCCAGCAGCCAACCCAAGAGAAGGGGGTGAACAAATGAGCGCGCTATCGATGGCCGATACTGCACGGGAGGTTGGCCTCTCCCCCGAACGCTTCCGCAAGGTCTGGAAGGACTGGCGCCGCGAACTGAACTTCCCCGCCCCTTTCCGCGCGCCAGCTTCTGGCGGCCGAGGCTCCTACGCGTGGGAATCGGAGGACGTCGGAGAATGGAAGGCTCGCCGCAAGACCATCCTGGGCGAGGAAGCACCGCCCGCGAACGACGACAAGCCGACGACGCCTACGCCATCGCCTGGCATCAGCCGCCTGGCGCGGGATCGCGCGGTGCTGCGTCGCCTCATGGCTCGCGAAGGCTAGAGCCTTGCGAACTGACCAAACTGCTCGCCTAGTGCTGACCGAGGAGGCCTGACGGTCATGGCGAACCAACGTGCCGGCGTTCCTGCTGGCTGGACATGGCGAGACGGCCGGCCGCGCTGGAAGGCTTCCCCCACGCTGCGCAAGACCGGCTGGCGCGACGCTGACCTCAAGGGGCCGGACGGCGCCTGGCTGGCGCGCGGCGCATCCATCGACGCGGCCCAGGCCATTATGGACGGGGTCGCGCTATGGCGCGGTGGCGCGTTGGTCCCGGCGGCCCTTGCCCCCGTCGCGCCCCCAATGGCCTGCGAGGAAGTCGGCGCCGGTCTGGCCGCGCCGATCTCGCCCATGTCAATCGGCGGCCTGATGGAAGCCTATACCGGCGTCCCCGCCGACGCACAGAAGGCGCCTTGTAAGGAGTTCGCCGGTCTCAAGCCGAGCACGCAGCGGGACTACCGGGGAAAGCTGAAGCGCCTGGTCGATGTCCTCGCCGGCTACACCATCTTGCCGGCTCGCGGCGATGAGGCCGCCAAAAGAGAATACGAGGCGGCCGTGGCGATCGCGCGCGGCCTTTCGATCTTCACGCTCGAGCCGGAGGTCGATGGCGACGGCAATCTCGTCTCCGACCTGCTGTACGACGCCTATCACTCCCTCAAGCAGAACGTCGGGCTCAACCAAGCGTCCGGCGTCATGGCGACGACAGGCGCGTGGCTCAGCTGGTGCCGCGAGCGCAAGAACCGGAAGATCCGCAACTGGGCGTCTGAGGTCAGCCGCGAAACCCCTGCTGGCCGGCTGCACGTCCTGACCTGGGAAGAGATCTTCGCCCTGGTCACCGCGGCCGACGAGATGGGCATCCCGTCCATCGGCGACAGCGTGATCCTCGGCGTGGATCTATCCTGGTCGCAGATCGACCGCCTGCAGCTGACCTGGGACCGCCTCGTGGATAACCGAGCCTTCACCGGCGCCGAGGGCCGTCAGAAGACGGGGCGCGTGGGAGGCACGCCGTTGCTCGACGCGCTGGGCGTGCCCCGGGTCGTCGAGATCCGGGCCCGACAGGCCAAGATGGCGGCCCACCCGACCCACGTCCTTTGGTGCGAGCTGACCAACAACCCGTGGAAGTCCGATCACTACCGGCACATCTTCGCCGACGTTCGCGCCGAAGCCGCGAAAAAGGTGCCGGGCGTTCTCAAGGCCACCGACCAGGACCTGCGCGACACCGCCATCACGATTGGCCGGCAGGCGGGCCTAGAGCTGGACGAAATCTGCAGCCGGACGCTTCAGAGCCGAAAGCACGTCATGGAACTGCTCGACCGCCACTACGGAGAGATCGGCGTCGAGATCGCCGACGCCGGCCGAGACCGTCTCAACGCGTATTTGCTCGCCCGAAAGGTCGGCCAGTGACGTCCCTTGCTGGGCGGGCCAGAGGGTCCTAAGCTGTCCTCGGCGATCAGGAAGCCGGCTCCCAAATTCGGCCGTGCGACTTGAAGCCGATTTCGCGCCCGCTGACGCCCGCCGACGCCCTCCGCCGATTTGCAGTATTCGTTGCTGCATAAGGGATCGGCAAAAGAGCCCAGTTACTCTTAATCAGCGGGTCGTAGGTTCGAATCCTACTGCACCCACCAATTTTCTCCGGAAAATCAGTGGTCCACACGGGAGTTCGAAAGAACGATCCCGTGTTTCGTGCGACCAGGCCTCGTGGCGTCAGAACGTCTTGCTAATCGTGGGCCCGATATCGAATTCGGTGAAGCGCGATCGATCGCGGTTCGAGAAGCGGTGGCTGAAGGCGGCGAACCAGCCCAGCGAGACGCCGTTCGAAAACGCCCTCGCCGCCCCCAATGAAATCTGCGCGGTAAGGTCGCTGCGGCCGCTGTTATCGCCCGCTCGGAAGTCGGAATACTGCAGCATTCCGCCCAGCGTGACGTCGTAGCCGAACTGAGGTTCGGGGAGCCTATAGGCGAGCAGGCTGGTCACCCGGGTTCGCCGCAGGTTCGGATCGTCCGAGCCATGATACTCCGCAGACAATTCGCCCCGCAGCGCCTCGAGCGACACGGTGTAGGCCAGGCTCGCCACCTGGAGCGTGTAGTCCCGCTCGGCGAAATCGTTCGAGTAGCCGCCAAGCACGCGGTAGCCTGCCCTCAAGTCGCCCGGCCCTACGTCGTGCTCGGCGTAGCCCCGCGCCTCGAGACGCCCCTCCCCGAAGCGATCGTTGTAGTCGCCCACGAAATAGTCGCCATCGACGGTCAGGCTACCTCGAACCCGCCAAGAGCCCAGGGAGATCGGAACCGCCCGGATCGCCAGGCTAGGCGTAGCGACGCCCGTCTGCACCGGCGCTGAGCTGCTTTGACCAGCATTGGTCGAGAAGGCGCCGCCCAACGCGAGATCGATCGTAAAGGGCCTGCCAGGCGCAACACCCAGTTCCGGCTCTTCCAGCAAATCCTCAAGATGGTCGGCGGGTTCGAGGACGTCGTAGCGGCCGGTGGGGTCGCGCTCCTGGGCCAAGACCAAGCCCGGAATGCTGAGCGCCCCGAAGATGAGGCCAGATAGCCGGAAAAGTCGCATCGTGAACCCGCCCGATTGCGGCGACTTCCCCCACAAGGAGCCGCGCACGACAGATGCTCAACCAACGAGGATGCTTCGCCAAGAAATAACTTCAGATTGCGGCGTCGGTCTCGTCGGCGCTCGCTCTTGGCTTAGGATGGTCCGAGCGATCCGCCGTCTCCCTTTTCAGCGCATCGGCTATCGCCTCGTCGCGCGCCTTCTTGTCGTCCTCGAATTTCCGAAGGCGCTGCTCGCGCAGCGCCCGGTAGGCTTCGCGGGTGTCCCACCGGCCCGTTGGATCGCGCTCGGCATAGGCTGCGCCCGGCGCCTGCAGGGCCGCGAACGCCGCGATCATCGCCAGGGCTGCATTCCTCAACTTCATGAGCCGGTCCTTTCCGGATCGGATTGTTCCGCTCTTGAATAAGCTATTCAAGCCCATGCGGACGTCATGGTGAGAACGACAAGATAATGCTGGCGCCGGGCGATAGGCTCGCGACCGAGCGCCACGCCCAGAAACCCAGCCGAGCCGGACCATCGATGACCTTCACTCGTAGAGCTTTGGTGGCGGTGGCCGCGGCCGCGCCTTCCCTGGCCAAGGCGGCTGCGCCGGCCCCGAAGAGCAGCGCCCTGCCTGCGAAGGCGGCCTTCGCCCAGATGCCGTTCACCTATCTCGACGCCGGCTCCACCCACCCGATGCCGCTCGGAGCACGCGCGGCGCTGGAGGAGTACCTGCGGTACAAGACGCGTGACGGCACGACGCCCGACTACAGCATGGACGCCAAGGAGAAGAACGTCTTCGCCCAGTTCGGCGCCCTGATCGGGGCGGAGCCTGACGAACTGTGCTTCGTCCAATCCACGACAATGGGCGAGAACCTCGTCTTGCAGGCCCTGGGCTTTCCGCAGGCCGGCGGGCGGATCGTCACCGACGCCCTGCACTTCTTCGGGTCGTTCTACACCTATGGCGAACTGGGCAAGGCCGGCGTCGATGTCGTGACCCTGCCCATGACCGCCGAGGGCGGGATCGACATGGCCCAGATGGAGGCGGCGGTGAACGACAAGACCAAGCTGGTCGCGATCAGTCTGGTCTCGACCGTCAACGGCTTCGAGCATGATCTGAAACGCGTCTGCGACCTGGCCCACGCCCACGGCGCCTATGTCTATGCCGATATCGTCCACGCCGCTGGGTCGACGCTGACAAACCTGCGCGCCGCCGGCGTCGATTTCGCCGCGTCGTCTTCCTACAAATGGCTGATGGGCGATTTTGGCCTGGGCTTCCTCTATGTCCGCAAGGAGATCCAGGACCGGCTCACGCGGCCGTGGTGGGGCTACCACCAGGTCGCCAGCTTCCAGAGTCATGTCCTGCCCTATGACCCGCCGGGCAAGACCGTGGCCGACACCACGCCTCAGGCCAACGCGACCGGCCTGTTCGGAATGGGAACGACGTCCTGGACCGGCGTGGTCCAACTCGACCACACCCTGACCTGGATCAACAAGCTGGGCGTGGCGAACATCCAGGCCGCGCGGCAGCCCCTGGCCGAGGCGCTGCAGACGGAGCTGCGCCGACGAGGCTACGAGCCGCTGACGCCGCTCGGATCGCGGACGGCTCTGGTCGGGTTTGCGCTGAAGGACGCCCGGCGGAAGCTGGGCGACCTGCTGCAAAAGGCCGACATCCGGATGACCGTGTCGCAAAATCGGTTTCGCATGTCGCTGGCGGTGTTCAACGACATGAACGACGTCGACCGCCTGCTGGCGGTGCTGCCAAAGAGCCCGCCAGCCTGACGTTTGGTCCTATCGGGACATCCAGGGCTTGGACTTGGACGACGACTGAGCGGCGGCGGCCTGCTCGCGCTGAAAACGCCCGCCGCGCGGCGGCTTCGGTTTGGCCTCGATGCTCGCCTTCTTCAGGCGCAGGGCGCGCTGGATCGGCGTTTCATCCGTCGGCTCGGGCTTGTCCGGGGTGTCGATCATGGTTCTGGGGCCTTCGGAAGGATCGGATCCTACACATCGGCCATTGCGCGCCTAAGGTAAACCGACATGGCCGTGTTGAGCTCGATGGGAGGGGCGCCTTCACGGGCTCCCCTCCCATCCAGACTAAACCTCAGTCATCGACTGGGTCGCAACGAGCGCCGTCATATTGACGATCCCGCGCGCCGTGGCGGTCGGGCTGAGGACGTGCAGCGGCCGTTCAAGGCCGAGCAACAGGGGCCCGACCTGCAAGCCGTCCGTCGCCTCGGTCAGCAGGGTGAGCGAGATGTTGGCGGCATCCAACGAAGGCGCGATCAGCAGGTTCGCATCGCCGGAGAAGGCGCCGTCCGAGACATAGCGCGAGCGCACCTGCTCATTGAGCGCCGCATCGCCGTGCATCTCGCCATCGACTTCCAACTGCGGGGCCAGATCGCGAACATAGGCCAGCGCCTGGCGCATCTTGCGCGCCGAGGGCGAATTGCTGGACCCGAAGCTGGAGTGCGACAGCAACGCCACCTTCGGCGTGATGCCAAAGCCGCGAACCGCTTCGGCCGCCAGGATCGTCGCTTCAGCCAGCTGTTCGGCGGTCGGATCGACATTGACGTGGGTGTCGCAGAAGAACAGCGCACCCTTGGGCATGATCACCCCCGACAGCGCCGAGACCCGCGAAACGCCGGGCCGCGCGGGCACGATCGGTAGGGCGTAGGTGAAGTGACGCCACCAGTCGCCGCTGCCGCCGACCAGGGCGCCGTCAACCACGCCACGACGCAGCAGCATAGCCGCGGTCACGGTCGGCCGGCTGGTGACGCGGCGCATGGCGGCCGAAGGCGGGCTGCCCCGACGCTCGACAATGGCGCGGTACTCGGCGGTCATCTCGTCCACCGACGGATCGGTGAAGGGATCGAACACCTCGACGTCCTGGTCGAGCGTCAAACGCAGGCCAAGTTCACGAACCTTGGCCTGAACGACCTCGCGGCGGCCGACCAGGACCGGCCGCGCCAATTGCTCGTCCACCACCGTCTGGACGGCGCGCAGCACGCGCTCGTCCTCGCCCTCGGCGAAGGCGATGCGGCGCTTGCATTCGCGGGCCCGGCTGAAGACCGGCCGCATGAGCTGGCCGGAGCGATAGACGTACTGCTCAAGTTCGCGCCGATAGGCTTCGAAGTCGGCGATCGGCCGGCGGGCGACGCCGGAGTCCATCGCCGCCTGGGCCACCGCCGGCGCGATTTCCAGGATCAGCCGGGGATCGAACGGCTTGGGGATCACATAGTCGCGGCCGAACAACGGCACCTGGCCGGCATAGGCGCTGGCGACCACCTCGCTGGCCTCGACGCGGGCGAGATTGGCGATCGCCTCGGCCGCCGCCTTCTTCATCTCTTCGTTGATCTCGGTTGCGCCGACATCGAGCGCGCCACGGAAGATGAAGGGGAAGCAGAGGACGTTGTTGACCTGGTTCGGATAGTCCGAGCGGCCGGTGGCCATAATGGCGTCGGGACGCACTTCCATCACGTGCTCCGGCAGGATCTCCGGCTCGGGATTGGCCAGGGCCATGATGACCGGGCTCTTGGCCAGCAGCGGCAGCCACTCCTTCTTCAGCACCCGAGGCGCCGAGAGACCAAGGAAGATGTCGGCGTCGACCAGCACGTCGGGCAGCAGGCGCGCATCAGTGGTGCGGGCGTAGCGGGCCAACTCCGGCGTCAGGTCCCCCCGGTTCTTGTGCACCACGCCGTTGATGTCGGTGAGGGTGACGTTGTCGACCGGCAGGCCCATGCTGACCAGCAGGTCCACACAGGCCAGCGCAGCGGCGCCCGCGCCAGACGTGACCAGCTTCACATCGGCGAGCTTCTTGCCCTGGATCGTCAGCGCGTTCCGAACGGCGGCGGCGCAGACAATGGCGGTGCCGTGCTGGTCGTCGTGGAACACCGGGATGTTCATCCGCGCGCGCAACTCGCGCTCGATGGCGAAGCACTCCGGCGCCTTGATGTCTTCCAGGTTGATCCCGCCGAAGGTCGGCTCCAGCGCGGCCACCACCTCGATGAAGCGCGCCGGGTCGGTGGCGTCCACCTCGAGATCGAAAACGTCGATCCCGGCGAATTTCTTGAAGAGGACAGCCTTGCCCTCCATCACCGGCTTGGAGGCCAGCGGCCCGATATTGCCCAGGCCCAGAACCGCGGTGCCGTTGGTGATCACCGCGACCAGATTGCCCCGCGCCGTCAGGCGTTCGGCCATCTCCGGGTTCTCGACGATCGCCTCGCAGGCCGCCGCCACGCCCGGCGAATAGGCCAGCGCCAAGTCGCGCTGCGTCGCCATCGGCTTGGTCGGTTCGACGCTCAGCTTTCCCGGTCGTCCGAACTCGTGATAGGCGAGCGCCGCGCGCCGCAGAGCGTCATCCAAAGCCTGTTCCTTCCATAAGTTACCCGTGCGCGCGGCGGCTCCAGCCGCGCGCCTATCCGATACGACGGGGTCGGACACCGTTTCTAGTGCGGGCCGGCCGATTTATGGGTTGGAGCGCGTTTATCCGCCGCCAGCCACCACGGCCTCGACGATATGCGCCCGATAAAGCACGGCGATCAGATCCGTCTGGGTGATGATCCCGACCAGAACCCGGTGTTCGTCCACCACCATCGCCTCGTGCGCCGCACCGCTGGAGAGCAACGGCAGCAGCGCTTCGATCGGTGTCTTTTCGCGCACGCGGTGCACGAATGGGTCGAGCGCGGTCTCGACCAGCCGCCCCCGCGCGGCCTGCAATTCAGCGCGGCGCGCCATGCCGACCACTCGGCGCTCATCGTCGATCACCGGGGCGGTGCGCAGATCGTGCTGGCGCAGGAACGCCAGGGCGCTCTCGGCGCTCTGGTGAGCGTCCAGGGTGACGACATCGCGCGACATGATCTCCCCGCAGAGGATTTGCGAGTGAAGCCGCTTGTGGGTCTGAAGCTCGACCTGCCGAAACAGGGCGTCCAGGTCCTCACGGCTGACGTCGAGCAGTTCGCCATACTGGGCCAGGGCCTTGTCCAGATCGGCCGGCCGATAGCCGATACGCTCGTCGGGGATCGGATCGGCCGTCGCATGCGGGCTCGACGGCGTCTTCACGCGGTGTGGATAGGAGCGCCCGACCAGAGTGTTGAACACCACCGCCGAGACCACCAGAAGCACCGCGCCCAAGCCGACGGGCACAAGGACGAACCCGTACCCGAGGTCGGTCACCGAGGCGCCGCCGATCACCGCGGTCAGCGCGACCGCCCCGCCAGGCGGGTGCAGACAGCCGAGCAACGACATCAGCGCGATGGAAGCGGCGACCGCCAATGAGGCCGCAAGCAAAGCATTGGGCACGAACATCGCGCAGGTCACGCCAACCAACGCGGAGAGGATGCTGCCGCCGATGACCGCCCTCGGCTGCGTCAGCGGGCTGGCCGGCACGGCGAACAGCAGCACCGCCGAGGCGCCCAGGGGCGCCACCAGCAGCGGTTCGGCCAGGGCCTCGCCGCCCATGAACATCCGCGCCAACACACCGGTCACCGCGATGCCGAACAGGCCGCCAAGCCCTGCGCGCCACACATCACCGTATCTGACAGGCGTCCCCCGGCGAAGGGCCGCTTCAATCCTGCTGATCATGGCCGCGGCTTATGCGCCAAGCTTGCCGTCACGGGGAGCCCCCTAACTCTAATCCGGTCGACAGATTTCCGAGCGGCGGCACGGGGCGCCTTGCCACCGCAACGACGGCTGGTACAAAAACCTAGTGATCACAAGAATTCTTCAGGCAATCGACCACACGCCAGGGCGGACATGATCTTCATCGGCCTCGACAGCGGCGGCGCGAAGACGGCTGGGGTGCTTTGCGACGCTGATGGACGCGTCCTGGCCCGCGCCCGCGATGTCGGCGCGGCCATCATCGGCATGCCCGATCACCACTTCTATGATGTCGTCGGTTCAATGATCGCAGACCTATGCAGCGAAGCTGGGGTCGCCCTGGCCGATATCGACCACCTGACCATCGGCTTGAGCGGCGTCGACTATCCCGACGAGCAGGTCCAGCAGCACGGCCTGATCACCGAACGCTTAGGCCTGGGCGAGCGCCTGACCCTGGTCAATGACGGCGTGGTCGCCCTTTGGGGCGCGTCGCCCACCCAAAGGCTGGCGCTCGTCCAGCATGGCAGCGGGATCACTAGCGCCTGTCGCGACACCTATGGCGACGAAGTCATCTACGACAGCGTCGATGTCGCCGAGGTCTTCGACCTGCGTCGTGCGGCGATCGCTCTCACCGCCCGGATGATCGACGGCAGGGCCCCGACTACGGGACTGCGCGATCAGGTCCTGGCCCATTGTGGTGTGGACGCCCCAGACTTCGCTTCCTGGTTCTTCCGCGAGCCCGCCGCCAAGGCCCTGCGAGCCTCGGTAGCTCCAGTGGTCTTCAGCGCTTGGCGCGCCGGCGATGTCGCCGCGACCGACATCGTCGAACATGCCGTCGCCGACTACATCCTCACCGCCCAGGCGATGACGGCGGGAATGGCGGGCGACGTCGAGATCGCTTTCGGCGGCGGCGTCATCAATCAGGGCGGCCTGGCCTTGCAGGAGCTTCTCGGCGCGCGGCTGGCGGCGGCGTGCCCCGCCGCGGTTCAGATCCCCGTGGCTCTCGCGCCGGAGGATGGCGCCGTCGTGCTGGCGGGCTTCCAGATGGGCCTGCCCCCTCGCCCGCTCTTCGAAACCCTGGCTCAGGCCCTGGAGACCGCCCGATGACCGAGATCAGCCTGTGCATCGTCGGCGCCGGCGGAAGCTATACGCCTGAGATCGTCGAGGGCGTCCTGGCCCGCCCCGACCTCGGGATCGCCGAGTTGAGCCTAGTCGACTCCAACCCCGAACGACTGACCGTCATGGCGGGCCTCACGCGTCGGATGGTGGCGGCCGTTGGGCGGCGCATTGAGGTCCGCGAAAGCACCGATCTCGCCACCGCCGCCAAAGGGGCGGACTTCGTCGTCACCCAGATCCGGGTGGGAGGCATGGCTGCTCGGCAGATCGACGAGACCATCCCGCTGCGCTACGGCGTCATCGGCCAGGAAACCACCGGCCCAGGCGGCATGTTCAAGGCCTTGCGGACCATTCCCGTGATGATCCAGGTCGCCCAGGTGATCGCCGAGGTCGCGCCGAACGCCGTGATCTTGAACTACACCAACCCCAGCGGCGTGGTGACTGAAGCGGTCCTCAACCACACCACGGCCAAGCTCGTCGGGCTCTGCTCCAGCATCCCGCTCATGCAGGCCCGCCTGCGATCCATGCTGGCGGCGCAGTTCGGCGAGGTAGAGATCGCCAGCCTCGGCCTGAACCACCTAGGCTTTATTCACAGCATCACCGCCAAGGGCGAGGACGTGACCGCCGCCGCCATCGCTTGGCTGGCCCAAACTGACGGGGGGAACAACGAGCTGTTCGCCTCGGCCCTCAAGATCGCCCCGCTGCTCGGCGCGATCCCGGTGGAGAAGTACGGCGACCTCTATTTCCATCGCCGCGCCGAGCTAGCCGAGTTGCAGGCCGCCGCCCGGACACGCGCGCAGACGGTGATGGCTATCGAGGCCGAGGTCTTGGCCGAGGCGGCCGACCCCGCGATTCACGCCAAGCCGCCCGCCCTGATCCGACGCGGAGGCGAAGGCTACAGCGGCGTCACCTTCGACACCCTGGACGCGATCCTCAACGACCGCGGAACCAAGATCGTCATGAGCACCCTGAACAAGGGCGCCATCGCCGGCCTGCCTGACGATGTCGCCGTCGAAACCCTCTGCCGGGTCGACGCTCATGGCGCCGCAGCCCTTCCCATGGGCGAAATCCCGCTGGCCTATCGCGGCCTGGTTCAAGCCGTGAAGGCGCACGAAAGCCTGACCGTACAGGCGGCGGTGACCCGCAGCCGGGACATCGCCCTCCAGGCGCTGCTCGCCCATCCCCTCGTTGGCGACCTCGACGTGGCTGAGCCAATGCTGGATGAGTTGCTGGACGCCCACGGCCTGAGCTTCCATTGAGGATCGCCTGATGATGAGTCTTGTCGAACGTCTCGGATACGGCCCCGAAGAGCGGCTGCTCATCGTCAATTGCGACGACATAGGCTCCAGCCACGCCGCCAATCTGGCCAGTCTTGAAGCCATCAAAGACGGCGTGGCGACCAGCGCGACCTTGATGGTCCCCTGCCCCTGGGCGCGCGAGGCCGTAGAAATGTTTCGGGGGCTGGACGTCGGCGTCCACCTGACCTTGACCGCCGAATATCCTGGCTATCGGTGGCGCTCACTCACCGGCGCCTGGTCGCTGCACGACGAGGAAGGCTATCTGCCGACCAAGACATCCCATGTCCTGCGTCATGCTGATCCAGAAGACGTGCGCCGCGAGTGTCGCGCGCAGATCCAGCAGGCGTTGCACTGGGGTGTCGACGTGACCCACATCGACTCGCACATGGGCAGCAACCAGATCGACCCCCGCTTTTTTGAGATCTACCTGGAGATGGCGACCGAGTTCGCCTTGCCGCTCCGGATGGTCGGGCCCGGCATCGAGGACAGGCTTGGCTTCGCCTGCCGCGCGCCCACCCAGGCCCGCGGCGTGATCTTTCCCGACGAGTTTGTATCCGAATGGGGCAGGCCCACGGACGACCTGCTGGCCCACGCCCTCCCCGCTCTGGAGCCCGGCGTCGCCGAGATCAATCTGCATCCGGTCTACGACGGCCCGGAGCTGCGCGGCTACGACACCACCCAGGCCCAGATCCGCGTGGACGACCACGCCTGCGCAATGTCCGGGCGAACCGCCGAACTGATCGCCGGCCTGCGCCTTCGCCCGATCAGCTTCCGCCCGCTGCGCGACCTGCAACGCGGCCTGATCTGATGGCCGAAGCGGCGCCGCCTGGCACCCGACAGCCCCGCGGCCGCGCGCGACGCGCAGCGGTTCTGGAGGCCGCGCGCAGACTGTTTTCGAAGCAGGGGTTCAAGGGGTCCAGCCTGGCCGCCATCGCCCAGGAAGCGGGGCTGACCGACGCCGGCTTGCTCTATCACTTTCCGACCAAGAACGACCTGCTACTGGCGGTGATCGCCGATGGAGACCGTGAGCAGGACGAGACCCTGGCCGAGGTGCGCGACGCGCGCGGCCTTCCCCTGCTCCTGCGCATGGCCGAGTTCGGCGCCGACCTTGAAGCCGATCCTGTCCTGACAGCCCTGGACGTCACCCTTTCGGCCGAACATCTGCAGACCGACTCGGACATCAACGCCTACTTCGTGCAGCGCTACGAAAACTTCCGCGCCATGCTGGCAGGCGCCCTCCGCGAAGCGGCCCAAACCGGCGACCTGCGCCCCGACCTCGACCCGGAGGTCGAGGCGGCGAACATGACCGCGGTGCTGGACGGCCTGCGTCTGCAATGGCTGCTCAGCGGCGGCGCGGTATCGATGGCCGAGGGAATGCGCGCCTACGTACGCGGCGCGATCAAAAGGTTATCACCGCCTTAAGCTTGCGACGCGACTAAGGGCCGCCTTCCAGAGCGAGACAATTCGTGTGCTTTCAACGCTTTGGGAAGACGATACGGTTAAGCTAGCCGAAAGCGTTTCCTGGCAGGATGAGCACGTGAGCGCCCTCAACAACATCGACCGCCGCGAATCCCCCCGCGAGGACACCAACCTCCGGGCTCGGGTCTTCTATGGTCCCGGCATGGCCCACTGGGCCGATTGCTCGATCGTCGATCTGAGCAAAGGCGGCGCACGGCTGCAGATTTCCTCGATCTATCCGCTACCGCCGCGGTTCATCGTCCTGCAGTTGCAGGGTGGAATGGCCTATGACGTGCGGACACGCTGGCGGCGCGGCGACATGACCGGCGTGGCGTTCGACGCCCAGACCCAAATCGCGAACACCACCGAGGAGCGTCTCGCTCCGGCCCGTCAGGCGTGGGAAGCCCTCAAGAGCTAGGCTGCGGACCTGCGATCGACGCAGGCCTGGCCCGCTCCGAGAACCCGCTCGGTCGAGGCGGGCCTGTTGGCCAGCAGCGATGCCGGACGGATCGGCCGGGGCGCGAAATTTCCGCCGCAGTTGGGACAGGCCCCGTTCAGCACCTGATCGACGCAGTCGACGCAGAACGTGCATTCGAACGAACAGATGCGCGCATCCGGCGAGGCGGCCGGCAAATCGCGATCGCAGCACTCGCAGTTCGGCTTGAGCAGAAGCATGCAAAATCCTCCTGGTGCGATCTAACGCCCGGCGAGCAGGAAGCTGCACGACATAATTCCCTCGATAGCTGCCAAACTCGCCCGAGAGGTGGCGCCGCGTTTGCGATGTGACAGTTCGTGAATTCAAATCGGGACGCCACGGCGGCCCACATCGGGGGCTGAACATGAACATCAAAGGTCTGGTCTTGGCGCTCGCCGCCGGTCTGTCGATCTCCACCGCCGCACAAGCCGGCGTCACCGTCCACAACAGCGACTTCCTGGGCGTGACCACGAACAGCAACGGCTTCGAAGCCATCGGCGGCACGTTCTACAACGGCAATGCGGGCTACACCGAAGGCGGCGTGAAGGTTCAATACGTCGGCGCCGACCTGACGACCCTGACCACCCTGAACCCGGTGGGCAAGCACAGCTGGACCCCGCTGGGCGCGGGCGCTGGCTACACCAAGATTTCCTTGGCCAACGGCGGCGATTTCAGCGCCATCGAATTCCTGGCCGGCAGCAGCGCCTGGTTCGGCAACGCCCGCCTGCAGTACCAGCTGTTCCAGGACGGCGCGTTGGTGTTCAGCGGCTTCGTGAACGGCCTGGGCAACATCGGCTCGTCGCTCACGACGGTCGGCTTCTCGGGCACCGACGGCCAGCTATTCGACGAGCTTCGCGTGCAGAGCGTGTTCGGCAAGAAGTTCCAGAACCACGGCTACGACCAGCTCATCCTGGACAATATCAGCGTCAACGCCGTCGGCCCGATCGGCAGCGCCGTTCCGGAACCGGCCACCTGGGCGATGATGATCATCGGCTTCGGCGCGGTGGGTTCGATGGTTCGCACCTCGCGTCGCCGCCAGGCCTACGCCTTCGCCTTCGCCTAGGAACTACGGACGAAAGCTAAGGACGCCGCTCGCCGAGAGGCGGGCGGCGTCTTGCCGTTCAGGCGTCCCAGAACCGGCGGCCGCCCGTGCGCGCGACATGGAAATCGCCGCTGACCGACAGCACGATCCAGTCGCCCGGTTGGGCGATGGTCCAGCCGTCAGGGGTGCAGACCTGCACCGCGCCGGCCTCGGTCATGGCCTGGGCGTCGTCGCCCAGCCAGGCCCACAGCTTGTGCCAGCTACGGGTGTCATGCGGCGGCGGCACCCTCAGTGCAGCGCCATGATCGAAAGCGGGGCTAGTGGTCTGGGCGGACATCATGAACAGGAATACGCGCTGCGTCGGTGACCAGATTCTTAATATGGGACATCATTCCGCACGAAGAGCAGCGGCCGGACGTTTTGCGAGCGCGTGCAGCGAGGCCAACACACCACCCAGGCCCGCCATCAACGCCGCGCCCCCGACCAGGGCCGCAACCCCTGTCCAGTCAACGGCCCAGTCGGCCTTGAAGACCAGCGTCACCACCGGCCAGGCCGCCAGACACCCGAGCGCGACACCCGTCAAACCCGCGATAGTTCCCACCGCGCCGTATTCCAGGACGTAGGCGGAGAGGATTTGCAGCCGCGAAGCGCCGAGAACCTTAAGAATTGAGGCCTCCCGCGTCCGTGCCTGGGCCCGAGCGGCGATAGCCCCGGTGAGCACCAGCAAGCCCGCGAGGGCCGCCACCGCCGCCGCTCCTCGGATCGCCAGGGCCAGCCGGTCGAACAGGTCGGTCGCCGCTTCCAGCTGCTCGCGGACCGAAATAACATTCACCTCGGGGAAGTCGCGACCAAGGGCGCGGATCGCGCTCGCCTCCTGCGCCTTGCTCCCCTTCGCGATGGCGACGTGGCGCAGATCGGCGCCCTCCAGCGACGATGGCGTCAAGACCAGCGGGAAGCTCGCGCCGAAGCCGCCGACATCGACCTTGCGCAGCACAGCCAGCCTGGCCTCGATGTCCCGGCCCAGAACCGAGAGGGTGACCGTGTCGCCGACCTTGAGCCCGCCGGCCTTGGCGGCGTCGATCTCCATGGCCAGCAGCGGCGGACCGGCATAGGCCGCCGGCCACCACTTGCCCTCGATCACGTCTGCCGCAGGAGGTTCAGCGCCGATGGCCGATATCGAGATGTCGTTGTCGTAGGCCCAGCGCTCTTTTTCGGCGATCGCCTTGCGGTCCACCGGCTTACCGTTCAACGCCACGATCCGACCGGTCAGGAACGGCGCGCGCAGATAGTTGTCGACGGTCAACTTCTCGCCGAAGGCCGCCCCGACCACGCGGTCGAATTCGGCGACCCGCGCGCCGGGTACCTCGGTGAAGACCATGGCCGGCGCGGTCTTGGGCGCCACCTCGGCCACCTGGCGCAGGAGGCTCGATTGGATCAGCACCACCGACGCCAGCAGTCCAACGCCCAAGCCGATAGCCGGCGCCGCCGTCCTGGCCGCCGAACGCGGCCCGGCCAGATTGGCCAGCCCCATACGCAGCGAGCCTCGCGTGCCGGCGCGCAACCGACCAGCCGCCTTGGCCGCGAGCAAGCCGAGGCCCCAGAGCAAGGCGAAAGAGACCGCCACCCCGCCGATCATCAAGCCCGCCGCCAGCGGGGTCGGCGCCGTCAGCACCGACAAGGCCGCCAGCGCCAGGCCAGCAACACCGGCCCCCACCGTCTCTACGCTCAGCTTGAGGCCGCCCTCGACGTCGCGACGGAACAGGCTGGCGGGCGGGGTGGCGCGCGCACGGGCCAGCGGCACGAGCGAGAACGCCGCCGCCGACAACAGACCGAACGCGCCCGCGCGGATCAGCGGTTCTGGATAGACGGCGAACAAAGCCGGGACCGGCAGGTCGTCGGGAACCAGGCCGCCCAAAACGAACGGTGCGGCGGCTCCGAGCGCCAGGCCAATCGCCACGCCAAGCAGGGCCAGCACGCCGATCTGCGCCAGATACAGATTGCGAATGAAGGCCCCCTCGGCTCCGAGCGCCTTCAGCACCGCGATGGCTGGCTTTCGTTCTTCGAGGAACGCCGTCACGGCGCCGAAGACGCCTAGTCCGCCCGCCACCAGCGAGGCCAAGCCGATAAAGCCCAGGAAATACTCAAGCTGGTCGATGAGCCAGCGGATCCCAGGCGCGGCGTCCTCTCGGTCGCGCATCCGCACGCTGCGGTCCTCGATGGTCTTGCGCAGCACCTTGCGGGCTTCGGTGGGCGCCGCGCCGTCCGGCAAGGCGATCCGCGCCGTCTCGACGAACTGAAGGCCAGGTTGCAGGAACCCTCCGGCCTCCACGGCCTGTCGGCGAACCATGACCCGAGGTCCGAGGGCGAAGCCCCGCGAAAGACGGTCAGGCTCCTGCAGCAGCACGCCGCGGACAGTCAGCGGCAACTCGCCGACCAGGATCCGGTCCCCGATCTTGAGGCCCAGGCGCTCCAGCAACACCCGCTCGACCACCGCGCCGGCCACGCCCTCGCGCGGCGCCAAGGCCTGAGCCAGATCCCCGCCGCCTTCCAGGGTGACTTGACCGGCCAAGGGATAGGTCTCGCTGACCCCGCGCAGCTCCACCAGCCGCCGCTCGCCAGAGGGAGCCTCCGCCATGGCGCGCGCGGCGACCGCCCATGCCGTGCGGCCCGTCGCCTCGATGGCCTTGCGCTCGCGCGCGTCGAACAACCGCTGTTCGACGGTGACAGCCAAGTCCCCGCCGAGGATCTCTCGAGCCTGGCTGGCCAAACCCTGGCGAAACGCCTCCGCCGTTGAGCCCGCCGCCGCGATGGCTGCGACGCCAAGCGCCAGGCAGGCCAGGAAGATGCGAAACCCCTTCACCCCGGAGCGCAGTTCACGCGCGGCGAACCGCAAGGCCAATAGGTTCATGCGGGCTGCGCCACACCGCCGCCGAGCCGCACCTGCCGGTCGGCGCGAGCGGCGAGGCTGGCGTCATGGGTCACCAGCACCATGGCCGCGCCCTCCTCCGCAACCAGGCCGAACAGCAGGTCGGCGACCTTGGCTGCGTTGACGGCGTCGAGATTGCCCGTCGGCTCGTCGGCGAACAGCAAGGCGGGCCGCGGCGCGAGCGCGCGCGCCAGCGCCACGCGCTGCTGCTCTCCCCCCGAAAGCTGATGCGGATAGTGGCGCAAGCGTCCCGACAGCCCGACGCGGTCCAACCATCCGCGCGCGACACTATCGGCGTCCGCTACGCCGGCGATCTCCAGCGGCGCGGCGACATTTTCCTCGGCGGTCATGTTGGGCAACAGGTGAAAGGCCTGGAACACCAGCGACACCCGCCCCCGCCGCAGCCGGGCGCGACCGTCCTCATCCATCTTCGCCAACGGGCGGCCCAGCAGCTCCACCGTTCCGGACGTCGGGCGCTCCAGCCCCGCGGCCACTGCGATCAGCGACGACTTGCCCGACCCCGAAGGACCGGTGATCGCCACCCGTTCGCGCGGCGCCACGGAAAAGCTCAGGTCGCGCAGAATCTCCACGGGACCGGCCGCTGACGGAAGGGTGAGCGAGACATCTCTCACGACGAGCGGCGGATAGTCTTCGGACAAGGAGACCTCAGGGGTGATTGAGCTTCGCGGGCTATGACCTAGATAGGACAGCAGAATGGATGACACACCCACTAGCTTTCCGACCCGCCGCCTGTTGCTTGCCGGCGCCCTGGCCGCTTGGCCCGTTCACGGCTGGGCCCAGGCCCGGCCGGTGGTCACCGTGCTGGGGGATTCGATCACCGCGGGCCTTGGCCTGCCAAGCAGCGCCGCCCTCCCCGTTCAGCTTCAGGCCCAACTGCGCAAGCTCGGCGCGAACGTCTTGGTGCGAGGCGCCGGCGTGTCTGGCGACACCACCGCCGGCGGCCTCGCCCGCGTCGATTTCAGCGTCCAGAAGGACACGCGCGTCTGCATCGTCGCGCTCGGCGGCAACGACCTGCTGCAGGGCCTCGACCCCAAGCGGACCAAGGCCAATCTGGACAAGATCGTCGCCCGGCTTCAGGCCCGTAAAATCGCGGTGGTGCTAGCCGGCCTGCAGCCGCCGCCGGTGATCGGCAAGGCCTACGCGCGGGAATTCCAGGCCGTGTTCCCGGCCGTGGCCAAGGCGCACGGCGCGATCCTCTATCCCAACCTGTTGGCGGGCGTCGCCCAAGTCGCCCGCCTGAACCAAAGCGACGGTCTCCACCCCAACGCCCAGGGCGTGACCGTCATCGCCCAGGGCCTGGCGCCCGTCGTAGCTCGTGCGCTGAAGGCCCGCGCCTAAGTTTTCGAGGCCGACACCGGCAGCGGGGCGGCGGCCGGAGTGTCGACCGCGTCGCTGCCGTCATCGAACATCACCCGGCCGGAGCCCGCGCGATCGGTTTCCAGGCGCTCTGGCCGGATCTTCAGCTTGACCTCGCTGGACCCGGAGGACTCGATTTTCGCCGCCAGCTTGGGCGCAATCGACGCCTCGCTCGAGCCGGAGACGTCGGCTGTGGCGGTATCGGTGATCACTTGCGAAAGATCGGCTTCGCTGGATCCCGACAGGTCCAGAACGACTTCCTTGGCCTCGCCGCGCGCCGTCACTTCCGACGAACCGCTGGCGGTGATCGAAAGCTTGTCCTGCTTATAGTTCGAGATCTCCAGCCGATCATCCCCACCCACATCGAACTGGGTGACCGCCGGCGCGGTCATGACCACACGCAGGCGGACATAGCCGTCGACAGGACCGTCCAGGCTTAGCTTCCCGCCCGACAGCTTGACCCGCTCGACGATGTCGCGCGGACCGGTGATGGCGACGCTGCCGGGACCGGGCGCCTGGCTGAATTCAATACTGGCGGGGATGGCGAACTCGACCTTGGACGAGCCGTCCCAGGTCAGTTCGCGCGTCGCGGTCGAGGCGGCAGGCGCTTCGTCGCGATCACGCCGATCATGGTCGTCGCGGTCGAAGTAATCGTCGGCGTCCCATTTGGAATACCAGCCCCACTTGTGGGTCGCGAGCTCGGGGCCGCCGAGCGCCGCGGCGCTGGCCAGGGCCACGATGGCCACGAAGAAGCCGGTGATGGCGATCAGGACAAGAACACGGATCATGGGATTGGCCACCTTGCTCATGACTTGGGCTCCATGGCGGGCTTCAACAGCCGGTAGTGCAGTCGTCCGTACCAGACCAACGCATTGACCAGGCCGATGACACAAAGGGTGAGGATAGCGCCCAGCGAGGCCGCCGCCGCCATCAGGCCGATACCGCCCAGCAGCGCGACCGCCGCCCCGCCTGGGGGACTGAGGAACGGACCAGCCGCGAAGACCACCCCGCCGCCAACGAAGATGGCGATGGCCGCCACGATCAGGCCAAACAGGGTGCCGGCCACCGTCATCAGGATCGGCAGCAGGATGAGAATGTCGATGGCGCCCAGCCCCAGCACGGCGAAGATCGCTCCGGCGGCGGAGGTCGGATTGCGCTCCTCCTCCCACCGCTTCAGGCCGGTTTCGGCGCGCAGTTCGCGGGCCAGGCGGGCCGGATCGCCGAGCGCCTCGGCGACCTCCTCCTCGGTCCGGCCGGCAGCCAGCCCCTCGGTGAAGTGGGTTTCATAGTCGGCGACGGCTTCGGTGATCGCCTTGGGCGGCAAGCCCGAAAGGCCCAGCCGCAACCGGTCGATGAACGCTTGGCGGTTCATGCGGCATCTCCAAGAATGGCTTCGACCGCGCGAGAAAATGCAGCCCATTCCGCCTTTTGCGCGGAAAAGCTCTCAACTCCGGCTTCGGTCAATTTGTAGTACTTGCGGGGCGGACCCGCCGGGCTCTCGACCAGATAGGTGTCCACCAATCCGTCGCCCTGCATCCTCCGCATCAGCGGATAGATGGTGCCTTCCCCCATATCGATCCCTTCAGCCAAGCGGCTCGCGATCTCGTAGGCGTAGCTGTCGTGCTGGGAGAGCAAGGCGAGCACGCAAAGCTCGAGCACCCCCTTCTTCAGCTGGACTTGAACGGCTTCGACCACAAGACATCTCCAATGTTCGCTAGTACGTACCGCAAGGTAGTGTGCGTCACAAGGTAGCTTGCATTACATCTTAGTAAGCCGCGCTCATCCCGCGACAAAGCCATGAGCGGCAAGGCTGATGACGGCATGGCAGGTGATCACGCCGCGCCATTCCGCATGCGCGTCGGCGCTCCATGCCTCCCAGGACGGGTTCCAGCCTCCGTCATCGGACTGCGATGCGATCAGTCGCTCGGCCTGTTGTTCAAGGCCGTTCCGAACGATCTCGTAGCCGAAGGAAAGTGGGGTCGGGGTCAGCCGCAGCAGGTCCAGGTGCGTGTCGCCGGGATCGAGGGCCTCAAGCGACGGCATAAGCAACCGTTGCAGGCCATGGCGAACCTGAGCGGGCACAGCGGCGGTCTGCGCCAAGCGCATGCAGCACATCAGTTCGTACGGGCTCTCGATGACTCCGGCCGCCTCGACGGCCGCCATCACCGTTTGCGTCACCCGGTCCAGGACCTCTTCGGGCACGCCGGCCCTGTAGGCGTAGAGATAGCCCAGCAACTCGGCGGTCGGGTTGAGGGCGTAGCCCCGAAACCGCTCCAGGTTTGGCGTCCACCAGGGGGCGTGCGGCCCCTCCGCCACCCGCTCGTCAACCGCGCGCCAGACCCATGCCTGCCGATCGATCGTCCGAACCAGATATAAAATCGCCGCTCCCGCCAAATCGGCGGCGGCCGAAGGTTCGATCCCGCGCAGATACTGAAAGGCGATGCTCGTAGCGATGGCGCTGGGAGCCGGCGTTCGCACGTCGGGTTCTAGAGCACGCCCGAACCCGCCCTCCACGGTTTGAAATTTCGCCAACGCCGCGACCACCCGAGCGGCCGTGTCCGCCGTGGCCGTCAGCCGATGATCGAGAAACGCCTGGTCGAGCGGTCTGGCGTTCTGGGCGACAAAGCGCCTCGCCCGCTCAACCGCTTGGGCGGAGATCCTCAGCGCCATTCAGCCCTCCCAGCGGCCTTATTGGTCACGATCACCCTATTGCCGCCGTCACAGATCTGACAAATCACCACGCCTGTGCATCTAGCCGAGCGCTTCACATGCGACAGGCGCTATACGGCGTGGGCGAAACATCTCGGCCGCCAGGGCGCGGCCAAGCGAGACAGTAGATGCCGATCAAGATTCCAGACGACCTCCCCGCCCGCGCCACGCTCGACGCCGAAGGCGTCATGGTGCTGCGCGAAGCCGACGCCGTGCGCCAGGACATCCGGCCGATGCGGATCGGCCTGCTCAATCTGATGCCCAACAAGATCAGGACGGAGACGCAGATCGCGCGGCTGCTCGGTTCGACGCCGCTGCAGGTGGAGCTGACCCTGGTCAAGATGACCAACCACGTGGCGCGCAATACGCCCAGCGATCACATCATCTCATTCTACCACGACTGGGAGGACATCAGCTCCCAGCGGTTCGACGGCTTCATCATCACCGGCGCCCCGGTGGAGACCATGCCGTTCGCAGAAGTCACGTACTGGGATGAACTGCGCCGGATCTTCGACTGGACCCAGACCAACGTGCACGGCTGCTTCAACATCTGTTGGGGCGCCCAGGCGGCGGTCCACCACTTCCACGGCATGCCCAAGTACCTGCTGGAAGAGAAGGCTTTCGGCGTCTACACCCACCGCAACCTGGCGCCGGCCTCACCCTATCTGCGCGGCTTCTCCGACGATTTCTCGATCCCGGTCTCCCGCTGGACCGAGGTGCTGCGCGCAGACATCCCGGCCGCCAGCGGCATGAATATCCTGATGGAATCCGACGAGGCGGGCCTGTGCCTGCTGGACGATCCGGCCCATCGCTCGCTGCACATGTTCAACCACATCGAGTACGACTCCGGCTCACTCAGCGAAGAGTATTTCCGCGACATCGAGGCTGGAAAATTGATCGCCCCGCCGCACAACTACTTCCCCGACAACGATCCGAAACGGCCGCCTGAAAACCGTTGGCGCAGCCACGCCCACCTGTTGTTCGGCAACTGGATCAACCAACTCTATCAGACCACCCCCTTCGATCTCTCGAAGATCGGCGGCAAGTAGAACCGGCCTCTAGGCGAAGCTTGCGACCTCGCCGATAGTCGCGCGCATGATCCGCGCTCTCGCCCTCGCCGCCGCCCTGCTCGCCCCTGCCGCACATGCCGGCGAATGGCGGGCGCTCGATCCCGCCCAGACCCTGGTGATCGAGACCACCAAGGGCCGCATCGTCGTGGAGATGCGACCTGACTTCGCCCCCCTCGCGGTCGAGCGGGTCAAGCTGCTGGCGCGCGAAGGCGTCTATGACGGCTTGCTGTTCCACCGCGTGGTCGATCACTTCGTCGATCAGACCGGCAATCCCAACAACAAGGATGGCGGGGTCTCGCGCCACCCCGACCTCGCGCCGGAATTCACCTTCCGCATGAAGTCCGCGGAGAATGCGGCCGTCGTCTCGCGATCCAGCGACGCCATCTCGGGCTTCATCGGCGCCACCCCGTTCGCCGCGGCGTCCGATATCGAGTTGAAGCGCAATCCGCAGGCCGGCCGCCTGGCCTGGGGCGCCTATTGCCCCGGCGTCGCCGGCATGGGGCGGCAGGCCGCCGAGACCACAGCCAATTCCGAGATCTTCTTCATGCGAGAGGCCAGCCGCCGCCTGGACCGCGACTACACCGTCTGGGGCGCGGTGGTTCAGGGCCTGGACGTGGTCCGCGCCATGACCGTCGGCGAACCGCCCGCAAACCCTGACAAGATGATCAAAGTCCGGCTCGCCACCGACCTCCCCGCGGCCGAACGCCCCCGGATCGAAGTGCTCGACGAACACGGACGGGCGTTCAAGGCGCTGGTCGAGCAGGTCCGCGCCGCAAAGGGCGCCGACTTCACCGTCTGCGATATCCAGGTCCCGACCCGCCCGGCTCCTTAGGCTCGCGGCGACCTATCGCCCTAAGCCGGAAATCTGGTGCGACGGCCCAGCCGACCTCGACTATGACACCGCTCGAACGGAGGGACGTCGCATGGTCGCCTGGACCGATTGGATCGCATTCGGATTGATCGCATTGGGCATGGCGCTGACGCCGGGCCCGAACATGGTCTACCTGATTTCCAGGTCCATCTCCCAAGGCAAGCGTGCGGGCCTGGTGTCGCTGGGCGGCGTCGCCCTGGGCTTCATCTTCTACATGCTCTCTGCCGTCGTCGGCCTGACCGCCTTGGTGATGGCCGTGCCGCTGGCCTATGACGCGCTCCGCATCGCCGGGGCCGGCTATCTGGCCTGGCTCGCCTGGAACGCGCTCAAGCCAGGCGCCGCCTCGCCCTTCGCCGTGCGCGAGCTGGAGCCGCACTCCGACGCCAAGCTCTTCGCCATGGGCCTGTTCACCAACCTGCTGAACCCCAAGGCTGCGGTCCTCTACCTCTCCCTCCTACCGCAGTTCATGCATCCCGAGCGTGGGAACATGCTGCTGCAAGGCGTCACCCTGGGCGCCACCCAGATCGCCGCCAGCGTGACCGTCAACGGCGTGATGATCCTGGCCGCCGGCTCGGTGGCGAGCTTCCTGGCCGCGCGGCCGACGTGGGCCATGATCCAGCGCTGGCTGATGGGCACCGTGCTGGGCGCCCTGGCCGTGCGGATGGCCCTGGACAGCCGCCGCTAAGCGGGGACCGCGCTGGTCGCGCCGCGCCGGATCATCAGGGATGCGGCGGCGGCGACCAGGGCCGCGACGCCGGCCAGAACGAACGCCTCCAGATAGCGTCCCTGCGAGGCCCGCAGCACGCCGGCCATGACCGCGGCGGTCGCAGCGCCGGCTTGGTGGCCGGCGGCGATCCAGCCGAAGACGATGGGCCCGTCGCGGTCGCCGAACGCCTCGTTCGCCAGCTTCACGGTCGGCGGCACGGTGGCGATCCAGTCGAGGCCGTAGAAGACCGCAAACACGCCGAGGGCGACGATGGAGAAGTCCGTATAGGGCAGCACCATCAGCGATAGGCCGCGCAGTCCGTAGTAGATGAACAGCAGCTTGCGCGGATCATAGCGGTCGGTCAGCCAGCCCGAGAGGGTCGTGCCCACCAGATCAAACAGCCCCATCAGCGCCAGCAGCGTCGCCGCCCGCGTTTCGGGCAAGCCTTGGTCGGAGCACATCGCGATCATGTGCACTCCGATCAGGCCGTTGGTCGTCAGGCCGCAGACGAAGAAGCCGCCGAACAACAGCCAGAAGGTCCGCGTGCCGGCAGCCCGGCGCAAGGCGCCAAACGCCACCTTGAGCGCTCCGCCGCTCGCAGCGGCCGGTGGGACATAGCCCTCAGGCGCGCCGAACGCCTTCTGGCCAATGCTCTCCGGCTTTTCCGGCAGCAGGAACCAGACCAACGGAGCAAGAACCGCCATGACCACGGCGATGGTCAGCACCACCGGCTGCCAGCCGCCGGCCTCGGCCATCATCGCCATACCGGGCAGGAAGATCAGCGATCCCGTGGCGGTGGAGGCGGTGAGCAGCCCCATCATCAGGCCGCGCCGCGCGACAAACCAGCGGTTCACCACCGTCGCTCCCAGGACCATCGCGACGGCTCCGGAGCCCAGGCCCGACATGACGCCCCAGGTCAGAATGTACTGCCAAGGCTCGGTCATCAGCGCCGAGAGACCGGTCGAGACCGCCATCAGGATCAGCGCCAACGTCACCGTTCGGCGCACGCCGAACGACTGCATCAACGCCGCCGCGAACGGCCCGGTCAGGCCATAGATGAAGATGCCCACGGCGGCCGCCGCCGACGTCGCGCCGCGATCCCAGCCGAAGGCGCGCTCCAACGGCAGCATCAGCACACCCGGGGCGGCGCGAAGACCGGCCGCGGCCATCAGGGCGACGAACACCACCCCGGCGGCCACAAAGGCGTAGTTCTGGCCAAACGGGCGGGAGCGCGCTATTGTCATGTTACTGACCTGTAAGTTTCAACCCGATATACGTACCGGTCAGTTACATCGTCAAGCAGGCAATCATGGCCGACCCCAAGAGCTCCGAGACCGCCCCGCTACGCGCCGCCGACAAAATCCGGCAGACCGCGCGTGAGTTGTTCTATCGCGAGGGCATCCGTGCCGTCGGGGTCGACGAGATCGTCGCCCAGGCGGGCGTGACGAAGCCCAGCCTCTACCGCACCTATCGGTCGAAGGACGAGCTGACGGTCGCGGTCCTGCAAGAGAGCGGCGAGACGTTCTGGGCTTATTTCAACGAGGCCCTCGACGCCCATCCAGGCGCCCCCCGCGCCCAGCTTCTGGCCTTCTTCGCTGCGCTGGCCGAACGCTCGGCTGAAGAAGCCTATCGCGGCTGTCCGCTGAGCAACGCCGCGGTCGAGTACCCACAGAAGGGTCATATCGCCCGCGCCGCCGCTCAGGATCACAAGGGCGACGTGCGCCAGAATCTTCGCGCCAAGGCTCGCGAGCTTGGCGTCGCCAATCCCGATGGACTGGGCGACGCCCTGCTTCTGCTGCTGGAGGGGGCCTATCTCACCACCCAGCTCTTCGACACAGGCCGCCCTTCGGCCGAGGTCGGGCGCGCGGCCGAGGCGCTGATCGACGCTTACCGAGCCGCTTCGTAGACGACCTTGCCGTTCACGATGGTCATCACCGCATGCGCCTTGGCGATGTCGGCGAATGGCGCGGTCATCAGATCGACTGAGAACACCGACAAGTCGGCAGGCTTGCCCACGGCCAGCGTCCCGAGCTCATCCTCGCGGAAGGCCGCATAGGCCGGTCCCTGGGTCAGCATGGCCAGCGCCTGCTGGCGGGTGACGGCTTCATCCAGACCCCACTGCGGTCCAGCGAAGCCCTTCAAATCGTGGCGGTAGGCCGCGGCGTAAAACTCCACCAGCGGATCGCCCTTTTCGACTGGGGCGTCGGATCCGGCGGCGATCTCCGCGCCGGTCTTGAGCAGGCTTTCCCACGCATAGGCCCCTTTCAGCCGCTCCGCGCCCAAACGGTCGGGCGCGAAGAACAGGTCGCCGATCGCGTGCGAGGGCTGCATGGACGCGACGACGCCGAGCTGGGCGAAACGCGGCAGGTCGTCGGGCGCCAGAACCTGGGCATGCTCCACCCGCCAGCGCGCCGCCTTCAGACCCGCCGCATCCGCGCCATAGGCTTGCTGATAAGCGTCGAGCACCAGGCGATTGCCGCGGTCGCCGATGGCGTGGGTGGCGATCTGGGCGCCGGACGCCTTGGCCTGAGCCAGCACCGCCTTGATGGTCTCGGGCGGGGTCAGCAGCAGGCCGGTCCCCTCTGCGTCGGCATAGGGCGCGAGCAGCGCCGCGCCGCGCGAGCCGAGCGCGCCGTCCATGTACATCTTGACCCCGCGGGTACGGACCAGGCCGGTGGCGTCCTGCGAGGGCCCCTTCGTCAACACGCCCTGCCCCTCGGTCTGGCTCATATAGTTGTCAACGCGGATCGGCAGTTGGCCCTTCCCGGCCAGCGCGGTCTGCATCGCGACCTCGTCGACCGAGGCGCCCATATTGTGCAAGCCCGTCCAGCCTCTCGAGGCATAGAGATCGACCCCGCGCTTCACGGCCTCCGCCTGCGCCGCGGCGCTCGGCGACGGAAGCTTGGCCTCGACCAACGCCATCGCGTTGTCGATGAGCATGCCGGTCGGCTCGCCCGCGTTGTCCTTCAGAATTTGCCCGCCGGCCGGCGGGGCGGTGTCACGGCTGATCTCGGCCAGGGCCAGCATCTTCGAATTGGCGACCAGCGCATGACCATCGGCGCGGGTCAGCACCACCGGGCGGTCAGGAACCGCGCGATCCAGGTCCGCGCGACTGGGAAAGCGCTTCTCGGGCCAATGGGTCTCGATCCAGCCTCGCCCGACGATCGGATCCGAGCCGGGATGCTTGGCCGCCCAATCCTGCAGTCGCACGACCAGGGCCTCAATCGAGGGCGTCCCCTCCAGCGTCAGGGTCATTTCGCGGAAGCCGATGCCCGACAGATGCGCGTGACCATCGATGAAGCCTGGATAGGCCGCCGCCCCCTTGAGATCGACGTCCCTCGCCCCGGGCGCGGCCTGCCGCGCCGAGGCCAGCGGGCCGACGAACACGACCTTCCCGTCCTTCACCGCCACCGCCTCGACCTTGGCCGCCCCGGTATAGATCGGCCCGCCGTGGATCAGCAGATTCTGCGCGCCCGCGGGCAAGGCCAAGGCAAGGCCGACAGTCAGAACCAGGGGGCTAAGGATCGCGCGCATATCGGCCTCATCGAGTCATCGAAGCCCTATTGATCAACGATCTTCGCGGGTGTGGGAACAGGCGTCACCATTCCCGCCCCATTTCGCCAAAGGGCGACTAGCCACGGTTTCCGACACCCGCCAGATTGCCCCCATGAATCCGAGGACTGTAGGGCGAGCGACGGGGTCGGGCTTGCGCGTGGGCGGAGGGCTGACCATGCTCGCCGTGTTGGGCGTGCTTCTGGTCTACGCCACCCGTATCTTCCTGGACCTGCCGCTCTATCCAGCCACCGAGGGCGGTTACCTGATCCAGGCGCTCTACGGAAAGGTGCTTCCCGGCCATCCCGATCTGCTGGTGGACGTCCAGGGGCTCAACAACACCGCCTTCTTCCTGATCATTCGAGCGATGACCTACGCCACCCAGGACCTGCTGGCCTGGATGCGCCTGCTGGGCGCCTGCGCCTATTTCGCGGGACTGTTGCTGGTCTGGCGGAGCCTGCGCGACGACGCCGGGCAATCGCCACCGCTGGGCTTCCTGCTGCTGGCGCTGGCCTTCCCCTACTATCGCTTCGCCTTCGCGGTGCTGCCGGACGGGTGGTATGTCGGGGTCCTGGGAGCGGCAGTCCTTCTGACCGCCCGGATCTATCTCAGCCGGCCCGTCATCCACGCCATCGCAGCGGGCGTCCTAAGCGCCGTCCTGGTGCTGCTGAAGCCCCAGGGCCTGGCCGTCGTCCTCGCTGTGCTGATCCTCGCCCTGCTCGACGTCTTCCTGGGGCGGCGGGAGATCCGGGTGCTGGTCGGCCGCGTCGTGGTGTTCGCCACCATCTTCCTGACCGTCGGCAACCTGGTGCTGCTGGCTGCGGGCCAACCGATCGTCTCTCCCTTCGCCTTCATGTTCGCGGCGCAGCAGGTGTCAGCGACCGGTGCAGGGATGACGACAGAAGTCCTGACGGCGACCGCGCGCTCCCTGGCGCCGCTGCTTTCGTCGTTCCTGCTTCTGGCCGGCATCCCGGCCCTAACGGGGCTGCTGCGCATCGAAATGCGTTGGCGCGGACTCGCAGAGCGCAGGCTCGGCCCGTTCCGACTTGAGCGGCAGGAGATCGCCTTCCTCTTCGTACTCCTGTCGCTGATCGTCACCCTGACGATGACCGCCGTACTCGAGCATGCCGAGCCCAGCCGCATCGCGGGGCGAGGCTTCGAGTTCTTCACCCCGATCCTTTGGCTAGCGGCCGCCCCCTTCATCGCCGAGTTCGACCGCGCCGGGGCCCGTTGGTGGCGGATGGCCATGGGGCTGGTCGCCGCGGTGGGCGTGGCGGGCCTGGCGATCTGCCTGTTCAGCGGCGCGATAGTGCTGCCGTGGGATACAGCGGCGCTGAACGCCTTCTTCCGTCCGGCGGACGCCCCCTACTTCGCATTGGCCAGCGCGACGGTCCTGGCCGCCGGCGCGGCCATGGCCTTCACTGCGTGGCCGACGCAGCGGATATGGCTCGGCTGCTTCGCCGCCCTCGCGGTCCTATCGACCCTGGTCGATGTCGAATGGGAGACCTCGGTGCGTCCGGCCCGCGCGGCCTTGGCCGCCGATCTCCGCCAGGCCGATAAGATCGCCAGTCAACGACTGGGCGGCGTTGCTGTCATCGCTGGTGACCGGAGCACAGCGCACCACCTCTTCCTGGGGCTACGCGGCAGACCCCAAACCGTCCTGGTCGGCCCAGACGCAACACGGCCAACAGGGCGATTGGCTGAGATCGACACGGTCGTCGCCGCCGACGTTCAACCTCCGATCAACACCTGGAGACCGATCTTCCAGGGTAGGTCGTTGAAGGTGTTTGAGCGCGCCTCACCGCCGCACCTGCACGTCAGCGACGGCGAACCCCTTCTGTCGGGCGCAGTAAGCGGCTAATAGCGCGCGAGAACAGCGCGCCCCGGCGGTCGCGACCCACAGACGACGGACGGGAAAGATGCTCAGCTGGTTCCAGGCAATTATGCCGAAGGAATTGAAATTCTTCACGCTTTTCAGCGATCACGCTGAAACGCTGGTCGAAGGGGCGAACGCCCTACGCGACATCATGAAGGGCGGCGACGGGGTCGCCGACGCCTGCGCCCGAGTCGTCGCGCATGAGGACGCCGCCGACCACATCACCCGCGAGGTGCTGCTGAACGTCCGCCGGACCTTCATCACCCCTTTTGACCGGGGCGATATCAAGGACCTGATCACCTCGCTCGACGACGCCATCGACCAGATGCAGAAGACCGCCAAGGTGGTCACGCTGTTCGAGCTTCGCGAGTTCGAAGACCCGATGCGCGAAATGGCCGACATCATCGTCGAGGCCGCCCTGCTGACCCGCGAAGCCGTCGGCCTGATGGCCAACATGCGCCAGAACGTGACCCGGCTGAACCAGCTGACCGAGCAGATCACCCACATCGAGGATCGCTCCGACGCCATCTACGACGCCGGCCGTAAAGCCCTCTTCCTGGCTCACCGCCAAAGCGACCCGATGGCCTTCGTCGTCGGCGTCGATCTCTACAGCCACCTCGAGAAGGTGATGGACCGCTTCGAGGATGTGGCGAACCGCATCAGCGGCATTGTGATCGAGCAGGTCTAGGCGCGTGGAGCTCCTTACAGGCTACGGGCCGCTGCTGATCTTCCTGATCGCCGTCGCGCTGGCGTTCGACTTCCTGAACGGCCTGCACGACGCGGCCAACTCGATCGCCACCATCGTGGCGACCCGGGTGCTCCCGCCCTTCGCCGCCGTCGCCTGGGCGGCGTTCTTCAACTTCATCGCCTTCCTGTTCTTTGGCCTGCACGTGGCCAAGACGGTCGGCTCGGGCATCGTCATGCCTGAACTGATCAGCGACGGCCTTATCTTCTCGGCCCTCATCGGGGCTATCGGCTGGAACCTGCTGACTTGGTGGATGGCGATCCCCTCCTCCTCGTCGCACGCCCTGATCGGCGGCCTGGTCGGAGCCGGCGTCGCCAAGGCCGGCATGAGCGCCGTCGTCTGGGGCGGCCTCAGCAAGACTGTCTTTGCGATCGTCCTGTCGCCCGCCACCGGCTTCTTCCTGGCGCTGCTCCTGGTGCTGATCGTCTCCTGGACCTTTGTGCGCTTCACGCCCTGGGCGGTCGATGGGGTGTTCCGCAAGATGCAGTTCGTCTCAGCCTCGCTCTATTCGCTGGGCCACGGCGGCAACGACGCCCAGAAAACCATGGGCATCATCGCCGCCCTGCTGATCGCCCACGGCATGGGCCCCGCCAACGGCGAGTTCCACGTCCCGCTCTGGGTCGTGCTGTCCTGCCAGGCGGCCATGGGTCTCGGCACCCTGTTCGGCGGCTGGCGGATCGTCCACACCATGGGCTCGCGGATCACCAAGCTTTCGCCGATGCAGGGCTTCTGCGCCGAAACCGGCGGGGCGATCACCCTGTTCGCCGCCACCAGCATGGGCGTGCCGGTCTCGACCACCCACACCATCACCGGCGCCATTGTCGGGGTCGGCGCCGCGCGCCGGGTCTCGGCCGTGCGCTGGGGCGTGGCCAAGGAAATCGTCACCGCCTGGGTCGTCACCCTTCCGGCGGCGGCGTTGATCAGCGCGCTGACCTACTGGGTCGCTGGCCGCTTCATGGGCTGAGGCCCGGAGCACCTAAGATCGGCGCTCAGAAATCAAGGCGCGGCTCCGTTCGATCGGAGCCGCGCCTTTTGTTTAGGCCCAGACGCGGTCGGCGTAGGCCACGAAGTTCGCGCCCAGCACCTTCTCGATGACCCGCGGCTTGTGACCCTTGGCTTCCATCATCCGGGTCAGCTTGCGGAACTGGTCGGGCCCGCGCAGGTCGATGATGAAGGGATGGGTGTCAGCCCGTTCGCCCTTGGCGGCGATGCCGGCGGCCTTGCGCTCTTCGTGCTCGATAGCGATTGCGGACCGGTAGGCTTCCATGTCGTCGATGGTCGCGACCGAGCCGTCGGTGCCGATCCCCACATGGTCCTCGCCGCAGACATTCAAGGCGTGGCCGATATGTGCCACCACGTCGTCAGCCTTGGCGTAGCTGTCAGGGGCCAGGAACGGCATGAAGTAGATCCCGACGAAGCCGCCCTTCTCCGCCACGCCGCGCAGTTCGGCGTCGGTCTTGTTGCGCGGCAGGTCGGTCAGCGCCCGGCAGCCGGTGTGGTTGATCGAGATCGGCGTCTTGGACGCGGCGATGGCGTCCAGGCAGGTGCGCTCGCCAGAGTGCGACAGGTCCACCATCACCTTGGCCTCGTTCAGCTTGGCGACCACCTTGCGGCCCTGTTCGCTCAGGCCGCGGTTCTCCGGAACCATCGAACCGTCGCCGAGCATGTTGGCGGGGTTGTAGGTCAGCTGGACGATCCGCACGCCACGGCCGGCGAATTCGTCGACCCGTTCGGCGTGCTCGCCGATCTGGACCGCGTTCTGGAAGCCGTAGATCACCCCGATCTTCCCCTGCGCCTTCGCGCGGCGGATGTCGTCGGCGGTGCGGACCAGCAGCAGCTTGCTGCTGTTGTCGGCGATCACCTTGTCCCAGGCGTCGATGGTTTCCAGCGTGTACGCGTAGGGCTCCTGGGGTCCGGCCACATAGCCCAGCGTGATGTTCACCGCCGTCAGGCCCGAGGCCAAGGCGTCATTCAGCGCGCGCTGGTCAAAGTCCAGCCGCGACGTATCGGCGGCCTGACCGGCCGGGCGGCCAATCTGCAGGTTCGGGTTCGCCAGGCCGCCAAGTGCGTTGACGATGATGGGATCGCTGGCGCTGGCGCGCGCAAGGGCGGGTGTCGCGGCGAGCGCGGCGGCGAAGCCCAGGGTCTGGCGGCGCGAAATCATCAGTCTTCCTTCCGAACGGCGGCGTCCGCCTTGGGGTCAAAGTCGGTCCGCGGATAGGCCTTCCCGCGCTTGACGGTCAGGGTGAGGGTCCGCAGGGCCCCGATATCCTTCGACGGGTCCTGGCGTGTGAACACCAGGTTCGCCAGCTTGCCGGACTCGATCGTGCCGAAGTCCGGGTCCTTGCGGACCGAGAGCGCCCCGTTGCGGGTCGCCGCGACAATGGCCTGCATCGGCGTGAAGCCGGCGCGGTTCACCAGCAACTCAAGTTCTTCGTAGAGCGCCGGGAACGGCGCGTCAGGCGCCGAGAAACCATCGGTGCCGGCCGAGATAATCACCCCGGCCTTCAGCGCTTGGTTGGTGATCTGGGCGGCCAGTTCGGTCGAGCAATAGGGCTTGGTCGGGCGGCCCTTCATGGCCTCGTAGATCCGGACGGTGGCGTCCAGAACCACGCCGTCGGCCTTCATCTTGGCCAGCAGCTTGGCGATCTCCGGGTGGACGGACTTGCCGAACTTCTCTTCCTGGACGGCGGCGCGGTTGTGATACTGGCCGGGGATCTGGTCGGACACCTGATAGGCCAGCATGCAGACGTGGCTGACCGCGTCGGCGCCGGCGTCGAGCACCTGCGCCGGCGTGGCCGGGAACACTGCGGCGTGCGCCCAGATCGGCACGCCCTGGCGATGGGCTTCGGCGGTGATCCGCGCGACTTCCTCGCCCGGCAGGTTCGCATAGATCTTGATCGCCGAGGCGCCGATGCCGCGCGCCTGGGCGACCGCCAGCGTCAGGTCGGTCTGCGGGGTGATCGCCTGCATCCACGAGACCTCGCCGCCCTTCGCCCCAAGCGAGGCGGCCTGGACGCGTGCGTCCTCGAAGAACGACGGGCCGGCCATCAGGGCCGCGTAATAGATATCGGGTCCGGGGATCTCGCCGATGCGCGTGGCGCGCGACAGGTCGGCGACGTTGCGCAGATCGTCGGCCATGTCGCGAATGGCCGTCACGCCGCTGTAGAGGTCACGCTTCAGGTGCGCTTCGGCGAACGGCCGGTTCGGCGGCGTCGCCAGGTGTTCGTGGCTGTCGATCAGTCCTGGCAGCACGTACTGCCTCGCCACATCGACCACCGCCGTCTCGGGCGGAAGTTTGAAGGCGATCTCGCCGTCCTTCCAGACGCGCTCGATCCGCTCTCCCTTGACCAGGATCGACATGCCCGGACGCGGCGGCGCGCCCGTCCCGTCGATCAGCGTCGCGCCCTTGTAGACCGTCAGCTTCTCGGCCGGCCCCTGCGCCAAGGCGAAATTGGGAACAAGAGCCAGACTGGCCGCCAATGCGGCGAGGGACATGCGGATCATTCCGCAGCCTAGCGCGACGCCCCTCGCCTTCTCAACGGCAAAGCTTGTCAACGCGGCAGCTTGCTGGTTCCCATCAGGAAGGTATCGACCGCTTGGGCGCACTGGCGACCTTCGCGAATCGCCCACACCACCAGCGACTGACCGCGACGCATGTCCCCGCACGAGAAGATGTTCGGGGCCGTGGTCTGGTAGTCGGTGACCGGGGCCTTGACGTTGCCGCGCGGATCCAAATCGACGCCCGCCTGGGTGACAAACCCCTCGTGACGCGGGCCGACAAAGCCCATCGCCAGCAGGACCAGATCGGCCTTCAGCTCAAACTCGCTGCCCTCGACCTCGCGCAGAGTCTGGCGGCCGTCGTCACCGGCCACCCATTCCATGCGCACGCACTCCAGCGCCTCAAGCTTGCCGTTCGAGCCGATGAACCGCTTGGTCGCCACGGCGAAGTCGCGCTCGCAGCCCTCTTCGTGGCTGGACGAGGTCCGCAGCTTCAGCGGCCAGTCGGGCCAGGTCAGTTGCTTGTTCTCGCGCGCCGGCGGCTGCGGCATGATTTCAAGCTGGGTCACCAGGGCCGCGCCGTGACGGTTGGAGGTGCCGATGCAGTCAGAGCCGGTGTCGCCGCCGCCGATCACCACCACATGCTTGCCGGTGGCCGAGATCGCGCCGCTGGGCGCCGCGCGCAGCTCGTCGTCGCCGGCGTTGCGCTTGTTCTGCTGGGTCAGGAAGTCCATCGCGAAATGGACGCCCGACAGCTCGCGGCCCGGGATCGCTAGATCGCGCGGGTCTTCGGCGCCGCCGGCCATCACCAGCACGTCGTAATCGTCCAGCAGCCGCTGGACCGAGACCGTCACGCCGACCTCGAAATTGGTGCGGAAGATCACGCCTTCCTGCTCCATCTGCGCGACCCGGCGGTCGATCAGATGCTTCTCCATCTTGAAGTCGGGAATGCCGTAGCGCAGCAGGCCGCCGATGCGGTCGCTCTTCTCGAAGACGGTCGGGGCGTGACCGGCGCGCGCCAGTTGCTGGGCGCAGGCCAGGCCGGCCGGGCCTGAGCCGACGACCGCGATGCGCTTGCCGGTGCCGCGCTCGGACATCTGCGGCTTGATCCAACCTTCCTGCCACCCGCGATCGACGATCTCACACTCGATCGCCTTGATGGTGACCGGGGTGTCGACGATGTTCAGCGTGCAGGACGCCTCGCACGGAGCGGGGCAGACGCGGCCGGTGAACTCCGGGAAGTTGTTGGTGGACTGGAGGTTGTCCAGCGCCGTCTTCCACTGGTCGCGATAGACCAGATTGTTGAAGTCCGGGATCTGGTTGTTCACCGGGCAACCCTGGTGACAGAACGGAATCCCGCAATCCATGCAACGCGACGCCTGCTGGGCCACGTCGGCCTGCGGCATCGGATGGACGAATTCCTTCCAGGTCTTCAGACGCTCCTGCGGGGCGTCGTAAGTGCGTTCCTGGCGCTCGATTTCAAGAAAGCCGGTGGGCTTACCCATGTTCTTACTCCGACTTCTAAGGGCTATTCGGCCGCGACGGCGGCTGCCGCCTGGCGTTCGGCGGCCATGTCCATCAGGGCGCGCCGGTAGTCCTTAGGCATGACTTTGACGAACGAGCCCAAGGCCTCGTCCCAGTTTTCGAGGATCTCGCGGGCGCGGGCCGACCCCGTATAGAGGTGGTGGCGCTCGACCAGGATACGCAGACGCTCGGCGTCGAACCGCAGCACGTCGCCCATCCCGTTGTTCTCGACCGAAAGCGAACGCTGGCTCGGCCGGAACGGCTCGTCCTCGCGTGTCGTGGCGGTCGAAGGCGCGACCTTTTCCAGCTCGACCATGGCCGAGTTGCAAAGCGGCGCGAACCGCCCGGTCGGGTCATAGACATAGGCCACGCCGCCGGACATCCCGGCCGCGAAGTTACGCCCGGTATCACCCAGCACGACGACGACGCCGCCGGTCATGTACTCGCAGCCGTGGTCGCCCAGGCCCTCGACCACCGTCACGGCGCCGGAGTTGCGCACAGCGAAACGCTCGCCCGCCACGCCCTGGAAGTAGGCCTCGCCGGCGATAGCGCCATAGAGCACGGTGTTGCCGACGATGATGTTCTGCGTCGGATCGCGATTGGATTCCGGCGGCTGGCGCACGACCACCCGGCCGCCCGACAGGCCCTTGCCGACATAGTCGTTGCCGTCGCCGGTCAGCTCCAGGCTCACGCCGCGGGCCGCGAAGGCGCCGAAGCTCTGCCCGGCCTGGCCGCGGAACTTCAGCGCGATGGTGTCTTCAGGCAGGCCGGCGTGGCCATAACGCCGCGCGACCTCGCCCGACAGCATGGCGCCGGCGGTGCGGTTGATGTTCTTGATGGCGTATTCACGCAGCACCGGCTCGCCCCGTTCCAGCGCCGGCATGGCGTCGGCGATCAGGGTGTTGTCCAGCGCCTTGTCCAGGCCGTGGTCCTGACGGTCCATGTTCCAGAGGCCCTTGGCGCCCTCGGGAGCGGCTGCGTAGAGCAGCTTCGACAGGTCGACGCCGCCAGCCTTCCAGTGATCAACGGCCTCGCGCATGTCGAGGCGGTCAACACGGCCGACCATCTCGTTGATGGTGCGGAAGCCCAGTTCAGCCATGATCTCGCGTAGCTCTTCAGCCACGAAGAAGAAGTAGTTGATGACGTGCTCGGGCTGGCCGGTGAAGCGCGCGCGCAGCACGGGGTCCTGGGTCGCCACGCCCACCGGGCAGGTGTTGAGGTGGCACTTGCGCATCATGATGCAGCCGGCCGCGATCAGCGGCGCGGTGGCGAAGCCGAACTCATCAGCGCCCAGCAAGGCGGCGATGGCGACGTCCCGCCCGGTACGCAGGCCCCCGTCCGCCTGAACGGCGACGCGGGTGCGCAGGCCGTTCAGCAGCAGGGTCTGCTGGGTCTCGGCCAGGCCGATTTCCCAGGGCGAGCCGGCGTGCTGCAGCGAGGTCAGCGGCGAGGCGCCGGTGCCGCCTTCGAAGCCCGAGATCGTGATGTGGTCGGCGCGGGCCTTGGCGACGCCCGCCGCGACCGTTCCAACGCCGACTTCCGAGACCAGCTTCACGGAGATGCGGGCCTTGTTGTTCACGTTCTTCAGATCGTGGATCAGCTGAGCCAGATCCTCGATCGAATAGATGTCGTGGTGCGGCGGCGGCGAGATCAGGCCCACCCCCGGGGTCGAGTGCCGAACCCGGGCGATGTTCTTGTCGACCTTGTGGCCGGGCAGCTGACCGCCCTCCCCGGGCTTGGCGCCCTGGGCCATCTTGATCTGGATGTCGTCGGCGTTGACCAGGTATTCGGCGGTGACGCCGAAGCGGCCGGAAGCCACCTGCTTGATGGCCGAACGCATCGAGTCGCCGTTCGCCAGCGGCGTGAAGCGGTCGGACTCTTCGCCGCCCTCGCCGGTGTTGGAGCGACCGCCAATGCGGTTCATCGCAACGGCCAGCGTGGTGTGGGCTTCGCGGCTGATCGAACCGAAGCTCATGGCGCCGGTAGCGAAGCGCTTGACGATATCGGCGGCGCTCTCGACTTCGGCGATCGGAACCGGCGTCTCGTTGTAGTTGAAGCGCATCAGACCACGGATGGTCAGCAGGCGTTCCGACTGCTCGTTGATCGCCGCGGCAAAGGCCCGGTAGTCGTCCGAACGGCCGCCGCGCACGGCGTGCTGCAGGCTCGACACCGTTTCCGGCGTCCAGGCGTGGTGCTCGCCGCGCAGACGGAAGGCGTAGGTGCCGCCAACGTCCAGCATCGAGGCGTAGATCGGGTTGTCGCTATAGGCGTCGCGGTGACGGCGCACCGACTCCTCGGCCACTTCGTTCAGGCCAACGCCCTCGATCGTGGTGGCCGTGCCGGTGAAGTACTTCTCGATCAGCTCCGACGACAGACCGACCGCGTCGAAGATCTGAGCGCCGCAATAGGACTGGTAGGTCGAGATGCCCATCTTAGACATCACCTTCAGCACGCCCTTGCCGATGGCCTTGATGTAGTTCTTGCGGACGTCATAGGCCGACAGCGAGACGCCGTTGCGAACGCGCAGGCTCTCCAGCGTTTCGAAGGCGAGATAGGGGTTCACCGCCTCGGCGCCGTAGCCGGCCAGTACGCAGAAGTGGTGCACTTCGCGCGCTTCGCCGGTTTCGATGACCAGGCCGGTCTGCATGCGCAGGCCCTGGCGGATCAGGTGGTGGTGCACGGCGGCCGTGGCCAGCGCCGCCGGGATCGGGATGCGGTCGCCCGCCACCCGGCGATCCGACAGGATCAGGATGTTCTTGTCGGCCAGCACGTTGTCGGTCGCCTCGCGGCAGATCCGTTCCAGCGCGCGCTCCAGGCCGGCGGCGCCTTCCGAGGCGTCCCAGGTGGTGTCGAGCGTGGCGGTGCGGAACGAGCCGTCCAGCAGTTCGCTGATCGAGCGGATCTTGGCCAGATCCTCATTGGTGAGGATCGGCTGGGAGACTTCCAGACGCTTGTGGGTCCCGGCGTGTCGGCCGAGCAGGTTCGGACGCGGACCGATCATTGAGACCAGGCTCATGACCAGTTCCTCACGGATCGGGTCAATGGGCGGGTTCGTGACCTGGGCGAAGTTCTGCTTGAAATAGTCGTAGAGCAGCTTGGAGCGCGTCGAGAGCACGGCGATCGGAACGTCGGCGCCCATCGAACCGATGGGGTCCTCGCCGGTCAGCGCCATGGGCTCCAGGAAGAACTGCTCGTCCTCCTGGGTGTAGCCAAACGCCTGCTGGCGATCGAGCAGCTGGGCGGTGTCGTTGGACAGCGCCTCGTTGAAGGCGATTTCCGGCAGCTCTTCCAGCTTGAACTGGGTTTCCTTCAGCCAGTCGGCATAGGGCTCGGCCTTGGACAGGGAGGCCTTGATCTCCTCGTCCTCGATGATCCGGCCTTCTTCCATGTCGATCAGCAGCATCTTGCCGGGCTGCAGGCGCCATTTGCGGACGATGCGCTCTTCCGGGATCGTCAGCACGCCGACTTCCGAAGCCATGATCACATGGTCTTCGTCAGTGACGATGAAGCGGGCCGGACGCAGGCCATTGCGGTCCAGGGTCGCGCCGATCTGGCGGCCGTCGGTAAAGGCCACGGCGGCGGGGCCGTCCCATGGCTCCATCAAGGCGGCGTGATACTCGTAGAACGCCTTGCGCTGAGCATCCATCAGCGGATTGCCGGCCCAGGCTTCCGGGATCAGCATCATGACGGCGTGGGCCAGCGGGTAGCCGCCGGCCAGCAGCAGCTCGAGGGCGTTGTCGAGGCAGGCGGTGTCCGACTGGCCGTGTGGGATCAGCGGCCACATCTTGTTGAGGTCCGGCCCCAGCAGGTCGCTTTCCAGCGTGCGGCGGCGGGCGTTCATCCAGTTCACGTTGCCGCGAACGGTGTTGATCTCGCCGTTGTGGGCGATGAACCGGTAGGGGTGGGCGAGCTTCCACGACGGGAAGGTATTGGTCGAGAACCGCTGGTGAACCAGCGCCAGGGCCGATTCCGTCAGCGGATTGGCCAAATCCTCGTAGAAGGTCCCCACCTGGTCGGCGAGCAGCAGGCCCTTGTAGACAATGGTCCGCGTCGAGAACGACGGCAGATAGAGCTGGGTCAGGCCCGGCAGGTTCTTCTTCACGGCCAGTTCGGCCAGCGGGTTCTGCAGCTGCTTGCGAACGGTCAGCAGCTTGCGCTCGAAGGCGTCCTGATCCTTCACGTTCGGGCCGCGCCCGACGATCGCCTGACGGATCATCGGCATTTCGGCCAGCACGGCCTCGCCCAGGCCCTTGGTGTTCACCGGCACGTCGCGCCAAGCGATGAAGCGTTGGCCCTCGACCTTCAGGAAGTGCTCGAACTGGCTGACCGCCACGGCGCGCGCGTCGTCGTCGCGCGGCATGAAGCACATGGCCACGGCGTAGTCGCCCGGCGGCGGCAGATCGACGCCTTCCTTGCCGGCCCAATCACGCAGCAGGGCGTCCGGAATCTGAATCAGAATCCCGGCGCCGTCGCCAACCAACGGGTCGGCGCCGACAGCGCCGCGGTGGTCGAGATTGATCAGGATCTCGAGGCCCGAAGCTACGACCTCATGCGATTTGCGGCCTTTAATATTGGCCACGAAACCCACCCCGCACGCATCGTGTTCGTTGCGCGGGTCATAAAGACCTTGCCGCTCGGGAGCTCCCATAAGGAATCCTCACTCTAAACTCGCAGGCGCGCGCAAAGACAGCCTTCACAGACCGATGTGCGCGCAAATTCGGCGCGCATTTACCCGGCAAGATCAGCCCTTGTCGATGGGCCTGCGGGGCCTGGATTGAAAAGTTTTTCTAAAGTGCGACGTCTAGTAGCAACTTATCGGCGTTTCTCGCCTCGTTGCAGCCGGTCAGGATCATCGCGGTGGCCAACTCCGAACGCAGCGTTCCGAGCATTTTGGCCACCATTTGCTCGCCTCCTGCGCCCAAGGCATAGGCCCATGGCCTCCCCACGAAGCAGGCCTTGGCCCCCAGCGACAGCGCCTTGAGCACGTCCAGGCCCGAGCGAACGCCGCCGTCCATGAACACTTCCAGGTCGCCGCCGACGGCGTCCACGACGCGCGGCAAGGCCGAAATCGAGGAGCGAACGCCGTCGAGCTGCCGACCACCATGGTTGGAAACAACGATTCCCTGGGCCCCTGCCCGCACGGCGTCGCGCGCATCATCCGGGTCCAGCACGCCTTTTACGACGATAGGCCCGTCCCAAACCTCGCGCACGAAATCGAGATCGGCCCAGGTCACGGATCGGTCGAAATTCTTGGCGATCCAACTCAGGAAGTCCGTGACGCTGCGGCCCTGCGGGATCGCGCCGGCGACGGAACCCAGCGTGTGCGGCCGCCCATGGAGCCAGACGTCCCACAGCCAGCCTGGGTGAGTCGCGCCCTGCCAAGCGGTGTTGATCGCGCCAGATAGCTGCGTCGCGCCGGTAAAGCCGGAGCGGACATCGCGGTAGCGGGCGCCGGGCAGCGGCAGATCGACGGTGAAGACCAGCACTGGGCACCCCGCCGCCTTGGCCCGCACCAGCAGCTCGCGCATGTAGCCCCGGTCCTTGAGCATATAGAGCTGGAACCAGGGCGCCGTGCCGGCGGCCGCAACCTCCTCCACCGAACAGACGCCGACCGTCGACAGGCAGAACGGCACGCCGGCGCCATCCGCGGCCCTGGCCGCCTGAACCTCGCCGCGTCGGCCGTACATTCCGGCCATCCCGACCGGCGCCAGGCCCACCGGCATGTTCAGCTTCTGTCCGAACACCTCGACCGACATGTCGAGATGGGTCATGTCGCGCATGACCCGCTGCCGCAGGGCGATGGCCTCCAGATCGGCGACGTTCCGTCCCAGCGTCACCTCGGCGTAGGAGCCGCCGTCGATGTATTCGAAGAACATCTTCGGCAGGCGGCGGCGCGCCAACTCCCGATAGTCTGAAACTGACGCCGGCCTCATAACGCCTCCCAGTGCTGCCTACCTTTCGTAGGGACCACTGGCGTCGTTGACAAATGTGCTAGGCGTGGCGCTCGAAACGACGAGCCTTGGAGGGGCGCATGCGGAACCTGAGAACCTGGATGTCGCTGGCCGCTGTCGGCGGGTTCCTGGCCGTGGCGTTTGGCGCATTCGCGGCGCATGGGATCGCCGACCCCAAGGCGCAGGCCTGGATGCACACCGGCGCCACCTACGCCTTCATGCATACCCTGGCGGTGTTCGCCGCCGCCTTCGTGGTCAGCCAGGGCGGTAGCCGCGCGCGCTTCGCGCCGCCGCTGTTCCTGGCGGGCGTGGTGATCTTCTCCGGCTCGCTGTTCGCCATGGCGCTGGGCGCGCCCCGGTGGTTCGGGGCGATCACGCCGATTGGCGGCACGCTGTTCCTGGCCGGCTGGGTCTGCCTGGCCTGGGCGGCCCTGCGGATCGACAAGCCTCAGGCCTGAGCGGTCCTTGGCAGGGCCAGCATCCGCAGCGAGACCGCCGAGCCCATCAGGGCCAGCATCATGACGATGGCCATCGGCGCGGCCGTTCCATTGTGGAAGAACCCCGTCAAACTGGCCGCCAGGGCGCCGACGCCAAACGAGGCGCCGCCCATCAGCGCCGAGATCGAGCCGGACCGCTTGAAGTCGACATTCAGCGCCCCGGCCATGGTGTTGCCCTGCATGAAGCCGTAGCTGGCCAACAGCACGAACAGCAGCGGCAGCACGGTCCAACGCTCGCCTATTCCCGTCACCGCCGCGATGGTCAGGGCGATCGAGGCGATCACGGCGATGATGCTGGACCTCGACAACACCTCGTCGGGAGTCGAGCGGCGCAACAGGTAGCGGTTCACCTGGCTGGCCCCGATCACCCCGAACGCGTTCAGGCCGAACACCCAGCCGAAGTGCTGGGGTGAAATGCCGTAGGTCCCGATCAGCAGGTCGGGCGAGGCGGAGATGTAGGTAAAGAGCGTCGCCCCGTTCAGCCCGCCCGCCAGGGCGTAGCCGATCAGCCGCGGCTGGCGCAGCAGCGCCATATAGGCCCGCAGCGGACTTTCCGAGGCCGCCTGGGCGGCGGTCTCGGCCGAGCGCGACTCCTTCAGGCCGAAGAAGGTGGCCGCGCCGCAGGCCAGGCCGAAAGCGGTCAGCACCCAGAAGTTCACGCGCCAGCCGCCGATGGTGAGCAGCGCGCCGCCCAGGATCGGCGCCAGCACCGGCGCCAGCCCCATGATCAGGGTCAGCAGCGACAGCATCCGTGCCGTCTCAGTGTGGTTGAAGCGGTCCCGAACCACGGCCCTGGCCACAACGCCGCCGGCGCAGCCGCCAAGGGCCTGGACGAACCGGGCGCCGATCAGCATTTCCGGCGAGACCGCCAGGGCGCAGGCGATGGACGCGGCGACATAGATCGTCACCCCCACCAGGATCGGCCCTCGACGTCCGAACCGGTCAGAAGCCGGACCGTAGAAGAACTGGCCGATGGCCATGCCGGCGAAGAAGGCCGCGACCGTCGCCTGCGTCTGAGCCGCGGTCGCGTTCAGGTCCGCCCCGATGGCCGGCAAGCTTGGCAGGTACATGTCGATGGACATGGGGGCGAAGGCGGTCAGCGCCCCCAGCAAAAATACCAGCCCCCAGGGGGTCGGCGGCGGCGCGGTCCGTGTCTCGCTCATGTCGCCTTCTAGCCCAATTCGCCGGAGGCTTCGCAAGCCGCCTTGCCTTCCCTCCAAGTAAGCCTGCAAATCTCGCCGAAAGATCAGAGAGGAACCGCCAAATGTCCGCCCTCGCCCGCCAGATGCCGCCCGTGAAGCACGCCCAGGTGAACGGGATCGACATGGCCTATTACGAAGTCGGCCCCCGCGAAGGCGTGCCCATCGTGTTCTGCCACGGCTTCCCGGAACTGGCCTTCTCGTGGCGTCATCAGCTCAAGGCCTGCGAAGCCGCTGGCCGCTGGGCGATCGCGCCTGACCAGCGCGGCTATGGCCTGACCAGCCGCCCGGACGGGGTGGAAGACTACGACATGGCCCATCTGACCGGCGACCTGATCGGCCTGCTGGACCACCTGGGCGTCGAAAAGGCGATCTTCTGCGGCCATGACTGGGGCGGCATCGTCACCTGGCAGCTCCCGCTGATGCATCCGGACCGGGTCGCCGGGATCATCGGCCTGAACACCCCCTTCATGCGCCGCGCGCCCATCGATCCCATCGCCGGCATGCGCGCGGTGTTCGGCGAGGATATGTACATCGTCTGGTTCCAGAAGCCCGGCGTCGCGGACGCCGCCCTCGGCGCCGATGTCGACAAGACCATGCGGTTCTTCATGCGCAAGCCGGCCGCCGTCGAGCAGGCCGCGGCCCCGCCGGAGGGCGGCTCAACCTTCGCATTCGGGGCGGCCCTGGCGGCCTGGGACAAGTCCGACACCGCCAACCAACTGCTCAGCCCCGATGAGCTCGCCGCCTTCGTCGAGAGCTTCGAGGCCACCGGCTTCACCGGCGGGATCAACTGGTACCGCAACTTCACCCGCAATTGGGAAGCCTCGGCCGACCTGCCGACCCGGATCGACGGCATCCCCTGCTTCATGATCATGGCTGAGAAGGACGTCGTCCTGTCCCCCGCCATGGCCGACGGCATGGAGGATGTGATCTCCGACTTGGAAAAGGCGCTGGTCAAGGACTCCGGCCACTGGACGCAGCAGGAGAAGCCGGACGAGGTCAATCGTCTCATCCTGGACTGGATGGATCGACGCTTCCCGAAGTAGACTGAGGGGGATGGAACGCAACACACCCCCTCTCACCATCTCGTCGTTCGCAAGCCGGAGGGGGCTGTTCGCCGACAACGAGCCATATGCCTATGGCTGGTTGCCCACCGGCGGGCCGCACGAGATCTTCTACGAGGAGTGCGGTGACCCGGACGGCAAGCCGTGCGTCATCCTGCACGGCGGCCCCGGCGGCGCGGTCAACCCGACCATGCGGCGCTTCTTCAATCCGGCGAAGTGGCGGATGGCGCTGTTTGACCAACGCGGCTGCGGCAAGTCGCGTCCGAACGCCAGTCTGGACGACAACACCACCTGGTCGCTGATCGAGGACATCGAACGCCTGCGGGTCCACCTGGGCGTCGAGAAGTGGACCGTATTCGGCGGCTCCTGGGGTTCGACCCTGGCGCTGGCCTACGCCATCACCCACCCGGAGCGGGTCGAGGCCCTGGTGCTGCGCGGCATCTTCCTGCTGACCCAGCGCGAGCTGTGCTGGTTCTATCAGGACGGCGCCTCGATGTTGTTCCCCGACGCCTGGGAACGGTTCTGCGCGCCCATCCCAGTGGCCGAGCGCGGCGACATGATGAGCGCCTATCACAAGCGCCTCACCCATCCCGACCGCCGCGTGCAGGCCGAGGCGGCGCAGGCCTGGAGCCAGTGGGAGGGCGACACGATCTCGATCCGCGGCCCCGAGGCGCGGCCCTCGAAGTTCAACGAGATCGACTTCGCCATCGCCTTCGCGCGGATCGAATGCCACTTCTTCGCCAACGGCGGTTTCTTCACCGAGGACGGCTGGATCCTGAACAACATCGACAAGATCCGCGGCATCCCCGGCTGGATCGTTCAGGGTCGTTTCGACGTCGTGACACCGATGGACAGCGCCTGGTCGCTAAAGAAGGCTTGGCCAGAAGTCAGCTTCGACATCGTCTGGGACGCCGGGCACGCCTCGACGGAACCCGGCATAGTCGATGGTCTGATCCGGGCGACCGACGCGGCCTTGAGGCTGTAGGATCGGCTCCCCAGTCGCACGCGTGAGCGTGGCCTACATCAAGGCGCCCTTGCCGCTGGTGACTTCCGAATAGCGGTGAACGCGCACGCTCTGGACCAGGCCGAAGCCGATCATCACCGTGAGCATGACGGTGCCGCCGTAGGAGAGCATCGGCATGGGCACGCCCACCACGGGGGCTAGCCCCATGACCATGGCCCCGTTGATCAGCACATAGAGCGCAAAGGTCGCCGTCGTGCCCGCCGCCGCCAATCGGCCAAAGTGCGAGTGAGAGAGCGCCGCTGTGCGGAGCGCCATGAAGATCACAAGGGCGTAGAGCACCAGCAGCGAGAAGCAGCCCAGGAAGCCGAATTCCTCGGCCAGGGTCGCGAAAATGAAGTCGGTCTGCTTCTCAGGCAGGAAGTTGAGCTGGCTCTGCGAGCCCAGGCCATAGCCCTTGCCGAAGAAGCCCCCCGACCCCAGCGCGATCTTGGACTGCAGGATGTGATAGCCGGAGCCGGACGGATCACTCTCCGGGTCGAGGAAGGTGAGCACCCTTTTGCGCTGATAGTCGTGCAGCACGAACATGACCAAGGGCGGCACGGCGACCACGAACGCGATCACGCCGGCCGCGATGATGCGCCAGGACAGGCCGGCCAGGACGACGATGGACAGTCCGGTCATGGCGATCAGCATGGCGGTGCCAAGGTCCGGCTGGTGCATGACCAGCACGGTCGGGGCGGCGATCATCGCCGCCGGGACCAGCAGCCACCAGGAGAGCCTGGCGTTGTCGGCAGACAGGCCGTGATAGAACCGCGCCAGCGCCAGCACGATCCCCAGCTTCATGATTTCCGACGGCTGGAAGCTGAACGGCCCCAGCGACAGCCATCGCTGAGCGCCCATCCGCACGTCGCCGAGGACCTCGACCGCCACAAGCAGCAGCAGACCAACGCCATAGATCGGATAGGCCAGCGCCGACCACACCCGCAGATCGACCATCGCCAGCCCGACCATCAGCATGAAGCACAGACCAAAGCGGGTCAGGTGCTTGGCCGCCCACGGGTCCCATGACGAACCGGCGATGGAGAACATCATCAGCGCGCCCGCGCCCGCGATCAGGCACAGTGTCAGGGCGAATAGCCAATCGATCTCGGCGATCTTGACGACCAGGCGGTCACGCTCACCAGGGCGTGTCAGGGCGCTGACGGTCATGTCGGGCCTCCGGGCGGCAGAACAGGCGGCGGCGTCAGGGTCGGCGCCTCGGGCGCGGCCCCTTCGGTCTCGATGTCATCAGGCACCACCGGCATCGGCAATGGCTTTTCAATGCGCGCCCGCAGTTCGGGATCCTTCAGCAGGGCGACCCGCATGACTTCGCGCGCGCGCGGCGCGCCGGCGGTGGCGCCGCCCAGGCCGCCGTGCTCGATGATGACGGCGACGGCGTATCTCGGATCATCGACCGGGGCGAAGGCCACGAACAGGTTGTGGTCCTTCAGGCGCCAAGTCACGCCGGCGCTGCTACGCGAGGCGACCTTATCGAAGCTCCGGACCTGCGCGGTCCCGGTCTTGCCGGCCATCTGTATATCGCCCAGGCCAAGCTGGCTCTGCCGATAGGCGGTGCCGCCGGTGTCGTTGGCCACCGCGACCATCCCGCCGCGCACATATTCGAGGTGTTCATGCGTGAACGGCAGGTCCGGCGCGGCGTCGCCGCGCGGCATCTCTACGCCCCCCACCGACTTGATCAGACGCGGGTTGAGCGCGGTCTTGCCATTGGCCAACCGCGCGGTCATCACCGCCAGCTGCAGGGCGTTCACCGCCACATAGCCCTGGCCGATCCCGTAGCTGACGGAGTCGCCGGGCTGCCACACAGGCTCGCGCTTCACGGCCTTGCGCTTCCACTCACGCGACCCGACCACGCCCTTCTTCTGACCCGGAATGCCGATATCGAAGATCTGGCCGAACCCCATCGCATGGGCCGCCTTGGCGATCGGGTCGGGGCCGATGCGCAGCGCGGTCTGGTAGAAATAGATGTCGCAGGAGTTCTTGATGGCGTCGTGCATGTTCTGGGCGCCGTGCCCGCCATGCTTCCAGCACCGCCAGGTGCGGCCGCCATAGTACCAGCCGCCCGAACAGTTCACGCGAACCGAAGGGTCGATCCCGGCCGACAAGGCCGCCAGCCCCACGGTCGGCTTGAATGTCGAACCGGGCGGATAGGTGCCGGTCATCGCCTTGTCGAGCAGCGGGCGGCGCTCATAGGTCGCCAGCGCCTTGTACTCAGCGCCCGAAAGGCCGCGCACGAACCGGTTGGCGTCGAAGCTGGGCGAGGAAACCATGCAGAGCAGGTCGCCGTTGCGGCAATCCATCATGACGATGGCGCCGCTCTCGTCGCCCATCACCTCAAGCGCGCGATTTTGCACGTCGACGTCGAGGGTGAGCTGAATGGTCTTGCCAGGGGTCGCCGGAATGTCCCCGGCCTCGTCCTGGCGGACCTCCCGGCCATTGGCGTCCACCTCGACCTTGCGCGCGCCTGGCTTACCGCGCAGCGGCAAGTCGAACGCCTTTTCCACGCCCTGCCGGCCGATGCGGAAACCGGGGTGCAGCAGGATCGAGTCCGAGTTCGGACCGGTGGGCGTCAGGTCCTCGCGGTTCACCTTGGCCACATAGCCGATCACGTGGGCGAAGGCGCCGCCGTAAGGATAGACGCGCACCTCGCCCATGTCCGCGGTCACGCCGGGCAGCTCGGGCGCGCGGATATTGATCGCCGAGAACTGTTCCCAGCTCATGTCTTCCATCACGGCCACCGGCACGCGCTTGGGCGTGCGGGCGATGTCCTTGACCAGCCGGCTCTGGCGCGCCTCGTCGAGGGGCACGAAATTGGCCAGGGTCTTCAGCGTGCCTTCGGGGTCTGAATTGTCTTCCCGTGACAACAGCAGGCGGAAGTTCGGGCGGTTTGACGCCAGGATCGCGCCGTTGCGGTCGACGATCAGGCCGCGCGGCGGCGGGACCATACGGAAGTTGAACTGGTTCGAGGCCGAGAGCTTTTCGTAGCGCTGCGTCTCGACGATCTGCAGGTGCGCCAGCCGGCCGCCTAAGGCCGCCAGCCCCAGTCCCGCCAAACCGCCCATGAGAAACATGCGGCGGTGGAACACACCTTGCCGCTCATTGACTTCGGAGAAGAAGATCGACGGCTCGGCCATCGCCTAGAACCTAACGGAAGCGGACATCAGCATCCTCGAACCGGTCGATGAGCAGATGTGCGAAGGGATATAGAACGATCGTCGCCATGAACTGCCACGCGACGGCCAGAAAGCTGGGGATCGCATGGGAGTCCAGCATGGTGAAGAGGAAGCCAGCGCCCATGGCCAGGCCGCTGGTCACCGCGAACCAGGCCCACATCACCGGCCAGCTCTGGCCAGCCATCATGCTGCGCCCAACCAAGGCCGCGCCGTAGGTGATCAGCAGCGACAGCCCCCAAAGGCCAAGCGGCGCGCCCCAGAAGACATCCAGGAACAGGCCCATGATCAGCACGCCCAAGGGCGCCAGCATCGACGGGCGGATGACCGCCCAGGCGAAGGCCGGCACCATCGGGAAGATCGGCTCGGGCATGCTGAGACCGAAGACGCGGAACGGCAGCGAGAACAGCACGGTCAGCGCCAGGCACTGAACAAGCGGAACCCCGAGCCAGCGCCAAGGAGCCAGGGGACGGGCGCCGCCCATCCTAGAACGGAACCTCGGTCGTGGCCGCCGCCGGCGGCGGCGGCGGGGTCGGCGCTGGCGTCGGAGTCGCTGCGGGTCGGCTTGGCGTCGCGGCCTTGGGCGCAGGTGCGCGCGGCGGCGCGGTCCTAGGCGCCGGGCTCGCCGCCGTCGTGGCGACCGGAGGCTTGGGAGCAGCAGCCGGAGCAGCGGCCGTCGCACCCGCCGCGGTCACACCTACGGCCGGCATCGGGGTAGCCGGCGGCGGCACCGGCATCTTGTTGAGTTCGGCGGCGGCCGCGGCGGTGAGCTGCGAGAAGTCTTGGAACAACAGAATACGGACGAAATCGACGGGCGCGGCGTCGGAAGCTAGAACCGCACGCCAGCGGCCATCCAGGCCCTTCACGGCCAAACCGACCGGCAGACCACGCGGCAGCACCCCGCCATCGCCGGACGTCACCAGCCGGTCGCCCGGCTTCACCGGCTCTTGGCCGCGCAGATATTCGAGCCGGGGATTGGGGCCACCGTCACCGGTCAGGATCGCGCGCGCGTTGGTCCGCTCGATCATGACCGGCGTCCGCGAGGCGATGTCGGTCAGCAGCAGAATACGGCTAGCGCCGTCGGTCACGCCGATGACGCGCCCGACCAGGCCGTTCTCGCTCATCACCGGGTTGCCGGTGATGATGCCCTTCTCCCGGCCGGCGTTCGCCAGGCGCGTATTGGAAAACGGTCCTCGCGCCTCGCTCACCGTCCGCGCCGCGACCATCGGGATGGGCGGATCAGTCTTCAGGCCCAGCAGCGCCTTGTAGCGCGTGTTGGTGTCGCGCAGCGCCAGCGCCGCATTCTTCCATTCCGCGGCCTCGGCAAGCTCGGCCTTGAGACGTCGGTTCTCGGAAACTGCGAAGAAGTAGCTGCGGACCGAGTTGACGCCATCGCCGATCCAGCGGCCGGGCGTCACCAAGAAGCCCGTAACCGGCGCGGCCACGGCGTCGCCGACCTGGCGCGTTACGCCATAGGCTTCCGACCGGAAGGTTTCACGCCGATCGGACATCAGCAGGCCGACCGCTACGATGATGGCCACGACCAAGGCCACCCCGGCCGTCCATGCCAGCGGGACCCTTAGCTCGCCGAACGGATTCTCACGAAGAGCCACCTGAACCTGCTCGCTTCCAAGGCGTAGCTAGGGAGACCTCCCCCAAGCCGCGACTCGCGAATTCTACGCCAGGGTGGACTCGAGAACGCCCTTCATCCACTTCGGATGTTCGAGCACCTTGCCGCAGCCGAGTGCGACGCAAGACAGCGGGTCGTCAGCGACGGTGACCGGCAGGCCGGTGTGGTCGCGAATCTCGGCGTCCAGGCCGCGCAGCAGAGCCCCGCCGCCCGTTAGCATGATGCCCTTGTCGGCGATGTCGGAGGCCAGTTCCGGCGGCGTGGCTTCCAGAGCCATCTTCACCGCGTCGACGATTTGGCCGACCGGCTCGGCGAGCGAATCGGACGCCTGCTTTTCGCTGATGCGGACTTCGCGCGGCACGCCCTGCATCAGGTCGCGGCCCTTGACCTCGATCGACAGGCCTTCGCCGTCGGCCGGAGCCCGGGCGGTGCCGATTTCCTTCTTGATGCGCTCGGCGGTGGTTTCGCCGATCAGGAGATTATGGTTGCGGCGCATGTAGCTGATGATCGCCTCGTCCATCTTGTCGCCGCCGACGCGGACCGAACGCGAATAGACGATGCCCGACAGCGACAGCACGGCCACTTCGGTGGTCCCGCCGCCGATGTCGACGACCATCGAACCGGTCGGCTCGTGGATCGGCAGGCCGGCGCCGATCGCAGCGGCCATCGGCTCGTCGATCAGGCCGACGCGGCGACCGCCGGCGTTCAGGCAGGAGTCGTTGATGGCGCGGCGCTCAACGGCGGTGGCGCCGGACGGCACGCACACGATCACCTTCGGATTCACGAAGCCCTTGCGGTTGTGAACCTTGCGGATGAAGTACTTGATCATCTCTTCGGCGACTTCGAAGTCGGCGATGACGCCGTCGCGCATGGGGCGGATCGCCTCCATGTGGCCGGGCGTACGGCCGAGCATTTGCTTGGCCTCGATGCCCACGGCGTGAACGACCTTGCGGCCGCCGACGTTGCGGAGCGCCACCACGGAGGGCTCGTTCAGGACGATGCCCTTACCCTTCATGTAGATGAGCGTATTGGCGGTGCCGAGATCGATGGCGATGTCGTTGGAGATAGCGCCGAAGAGGGACGAAAACATGCAGGGCCCTGGGGGTGGAGAGCGGATTGGCGGGGTATGCGAAGCCCAGGCTGCCAACGCTTCGTTTCGAATCTCGAAACGTCATGCGGCGTCAGCCTCCGCTTGCAGGACAGATGGTCCGTGTGCCCTGCCATTGGGTTCATTTCAAGGCTTAATGACAGGCGTGTGGTCTCGCGTCGCACGCGAGTGATCTGACGACACGCCGCAAGACCTCCCACGACATGCTTAAGCTTCACGATTCAATGGGAAGCGGAGCAAAGATCCGGCACCGCAGACCACCTTGGGCGAAGTCGAAATCGACCCGCCCGGCCAACTCGCGCTGAATGGCGCCACGAATAAATCTAAGTCCAAAACCATCGCGCGAAGGCTCGGACACAACGGGGCCGCTGGTCTCGCGCCATTCCAGCGCGACGCCCTCTGGCGTCCGCGTCCAGTGGACCACCAACCGCCCCCAGCGTTCGGACAGCGATCCGTACTTGCCCGCGTTGGTCGCCAGTTCGTGGAGCACCATGGCTAGGGTGACCGACACGCGAGTCGGCAATTGCAGCGACGGCCCTTCGCAGAACACCGCCTCGCCGCTGTAGGGACCAAGAATTCCAGCCACGATGTCGGTGAGATCGGCCGCTTCCCACCGGCGGACCGCCAGTTGGTTGTGCGCGCCAGACAACGCCATCAGCCGCGCCTCGAAAGCCTGACGCATCCCTGCCGGATCGCCGTCGTCATGGAAGCTGTGCGCGGCGATCGATTGAACTGTGGCCAGGGTGTTCTTCACCCGGTGGTTCAACTCATCCAGCAAGGTTTTCTGGAGATCCTCGGCGCGCTTTCGCTCGGTGATGTCGACCAGCACATTGATCGCCCCCGCCAATTCGCCCTCGGGATCGAATAGGGGCGTCGGATAGGCCAGGAACGCGCCTCGGCTACCGTCGGGCCGTTCGAAAATCGCCTCGACCCCGGCGATCTGCCGCCGCTCGCGAATCGCCTGCGCCATCGGGCAGGTCTCCAAGGGCATCGGAAGGCCGTCCGGCTGATAGAGCTTGAACGATCCGCACCATCGATCCTGACCGAGCTGCGGCTCGCGCCCCCAGAGCGTGGCGGCCGCGGAGTTGAACCCGACCAGCATCCCGTCCTTGTCGGTTTGATAGATCGCGACGGGGGAGGACTCGAGCACGCGCGCGACCAACCCTGTCGGGTCCGCAGCTTGTCCCGCGCATGGCGAAACTCGGTGATGTCCTGGACGAAACCGACCACGCCGATGATCGCACCGTCCTCGTCGAGCAGAGGCTCGGCATTGGCGAGCAGACTGCTTTCCCGGCCATCGGGGTGCTCGATCGCGATTTCGCGCTCCGTCACGGCCGCGCCGCTGGCGAGCACCTCGACCACGACGGCCTGGCTGGTGGCCAGCCGCTGGCCATCCGCGAAGGACCGCAGTCCGCTTGGAGCGCAGCCCCAGAGCTCGGATGCACGGCGATTGTAGTGAACGACCGCCCCGTCCGCGTCACAAACGTAGACCCCGACCGGCAGGCGATCGAGAAGCCCTTCCCACGACCGGAAGAGACGCTGCAGCGCCGGTTCACGGGACGGCGCACACGCCTCCCCGGCGAGCCCCACGTCACGCACGGACCGCCTCCCCATGTCGTCTATGTCGTCGACCGGCAAGCATTGGGGCCTCAATCGAGTAGGCGATGGATTGTTCCCCCGAGTCGGTGAGCTTGGCGACCAGGGAGACGATAGTCGGGAGACTGTCGCCCGGGGGCTACAGCCGCACCCGCCTGCGGCGACTACTACTCCGCATCCGCCTATCGCCGTTACGACCAAGTCAGCACATCCCATGTCCCCCCGTCAGGCCGTCCTGGGCGTCGAGAACGCCAGCTTCTTCTACGGCTCCAGCCGCGTCTTCGAAGGCGTCAGCTTCCAGTTGGACGACGCCCGGACCGCCCTGGTCGGCGACAACGGCGCCGGCAAGTCGACGCTGCTGAAGTGCCTGCTGGGCGAACTGCAGTTGATCGACGGCCAGATCGTGCGCTCGCGCGGCCTGAAGATCGGCTACGTGCCGCAGGATGTCCCCAAGGGGCTGGCCGAACGCACCGTCCGCGAAGTCTTGGAAAGCGCCCTGCCCGCCACTGATGGATCGGAAGACTGGAAGGTCGATGTCCTGCTGGACGAGATCGGCGTGTCCTACGACACCGCTCAGCAAGCCTTTGGATCGCTCAGCGGCGGCTGGCAGCGACTGATGCTGATCGCCGCCGCCGCGCGCCTCTCCGAGCCTGATCTGTTGATCCTCGACGAGCCGACCAACCACCTGGACCTCTCCAACATCAACACGCTGGAGAGCTGGCTCGCGGAGAACGACCGGCTGCCCATGCTGATCGTCAGCCACGACCGCGAGTTCCTGCAGCGGACCACCACCCGCACCCTCTTCCTACGCTCCGACGGCGCCCACAGCTTCAAGACCCCGTTCATCGAGGCTCGCGAGGCCCTGCTCCAACGCGACGCCGCTGACGCCGTCCGTCGCCAGCTGGAATCAAAGGAGATCGAGCGACTGCAGAAGGTCGCCGCCCGCTACCGGATCTGGGGCGTGAAGAACGACAAGTTCGACAAGCGCGCCAAGGCCACCGAGAAACGCATCGAGCGGATCGAGGCCGACCGCACCGGCGCCTATTCGGCCCGCGAGCGCCGCCTGGAGCTGCACGACGGGGAAATGGACGCCAAGGTCGCCCTCCGCATCCAAAACTACGCGGTCACCACGCCGGACGGCGGTCGAAAGCTGTTCCACATAGACCGTCTGGCCGTCTCGAAGGGCGACCGGATCGCCTTGCTAGGCGTCAACGGGACCGGCAAGTCGATGCTGCTGAATGCCCTGGCCTGCGCCTTCGACCCCGAATTGCAACACTATGACGGGCAGGCGCCGATCCGGTTTAATCCCCAAAGCCGTCTGGTCTATTTCGACCAACGAATGGCCGCCCTGCCGCTGAAAACCAGCCTGGTCGACTATCTGAGCGAGATCGACGGGGCGACGACGCGCGACGCCAACGCCCTGCTGGCCAAGGCTGGTTTCCCCTATGTGCGGATCAAGGGTCCGATCGGCGATCTCAGCCACGGCGAACGCGCGCGGCTGACCTTCCTGCGCATGCAACTGGCCAAGCCGAACCTCTACCTGCTGGACGAACCGACCAACCACCTGGATATCGAAGGCCAGGAGGCGCTGGAGGCGCAGCTTGAGAGCTCTGACGTCGCCTGCCTGTTCGTTTCCCACGACCGCTACTTCACCCGCTCGGCGGCCACCCGCTTCCTGGAAATCCGCAAGAGCCGGTTGATCGAGGTCGACGGCCCCGACGCGTTCTTCGCCGCCCAATAGGCGCGCGAGCCGAAGCGCGCTAACTGGGAGCCATGCAGAAAGTGATCACCTGGGGCGGTCGGGCCGCCCTGCTCGTCGTCTTCGCAGTGTGCCTCGTCGGGGCGCTGGACCCACACTACAACGCGCGCAAATGGGCGCCGCCGGCCGACGCGACCATGCACATCATCTACGGCTACTTGCTGACGGTGCTCAGCATCGCCGCCTTGCCGCGCACGAAGCCCTGGTTGATCGGCGGCTTCTATCTGGCTTTGGGCGCCGGCCTGGAGATCACTCAGATCTTCGGCATCGTCTCCGGGACCTTCCAAGTGAAAGATCTTTTCGCCAACGTCGCCGGGGTGCTGGCGGCGCTGGCGCCGCTAGCATTGGCCAAGCGCAAGGCGCGATGACGAGGCCCCGTCAGGCGTACTGAAGATAGAGGCCCTGGCCGGCGTTCTGCGGCTCCCGAACAGGGCTCATCTCCTCGATCTCGACACCCTGATCGAGATAGGCCAACGCCGCCGCAGGGGTCAGCGCGGTTCGCAGCAGCTTCCGCGTCGGCCCATCGCGCAGAATCCGCGCCACTTGGGCCAGGCCTGGCAGGAAGCCGCGCGTGTCCTGCTTGGGCCACAGCAGGCCCAAAGCCATGCCGACCGGGCGGTCGTCTATGGCGTCGTAGGCGACGGGCTGACCTAGCCGCAGGAAGCATGCGGCCGGCGCGGAAATGCCGCCGATCAATGCATGAGGGATGGCGATACCTGATCCAAATCCTGTGGACCCCAGCTGTTCGCGGGCGGCCAAGGCGTCATTGATCGTCTGCTGATCGACGCCGGTGCGGCGAGCGAGCTGGACCGCGGCCCTGGCCAGCACCGCAGCCTTATCGGGCGCCTGGACATCCAGCACGATGTCGCTCTCCAGCAGAACGTTCCGGATCAGCATATCGATCTCCAACTCTACGCAATCTCAACAGGGCGGCGTTCCGGCCGCCAACTATGGTTCAGCTTCCCTTTCAACATGGGCCGAGTTGGGGCGAACCAAAGGACGCCCGGGTTCGCAATCGCGTGAACGAACGCTTTTGCCTAACGACGAGGCAGAACCGTGAAGCCGTACTTGCGGAAGACCGCCGCGGCTTGCGGACCGCTGAGATAGGCCAGGAATTTCGCGGCGTCGGGGTTCTTCGACGCGGCCACCAGGGCGACCGGATAGACGATCTTCGGGTGCGAGCCGGCCGGGAACAGTCCGACGATCCGCACCTTGGGCTCCACCTTGGCGTCGGTGTCGTAGACGATCCCCAGCGGGCTCTCGCCGCGCGCCACATATTGCAGCGCCATACGCACGTTCTCCGCCTGGGCCAGTTGGCCAGAGACGCTGTCCCAGACCCCGAGGGCGCCGAGCGAGGCCTTGGCGTACTTGCCGGCCGGCACGTCGGGACCAGCCACCGCCAAACGCCCGTCGCCGAGTGTCTTGGCCAGCGGCATCCCCTTGCCGATCTTCAGGGCGACCTTGGAGTCCGCAGGCGCGATCAGAGCCAGGTTGTTAGTCAGCAGGTCCTTGCGGCTGGACGCAACGATCAGCTTGCGGTCGGCCAGATAGTTCATCCAGTCGCTATCGGCCGAAACATAGATGTCGGCCGGCGCGCCCTGTTCGATCTGCCGGGCGATGGCCGAGGAGGCGGCATAGGAGAACCGCGCGTCGCCGCCTGTCTTGGCGTACTGCGCGCCGACTTCATCCAAGGCGTTCTTCAACGAGGCGGCGGCGAACACCGTCACCGGCGCGGCGTGGGCCGCGGTCGCCATCAGCGACGCGGCGAAGACGGCGGCGATCCAACGAAGCAGTTTCATCGGTCTATTCCTTAGTGGTGAGCAGCGGCGGGCTTGGCGTCGGCCAGGCGAATGACTTCGATGCGTTCGACCATTCGCGCCGAGCGCGCCGGACGTAGGTCGTCCTCGACGACGAGACGGAACGGACCATCATCTTTCAGCGGCGCGCCGTCGGCGCGGTCGGCCAGGATGATGCGGCCCTTGCGGGTGCCCGGATCGGTCTCGGCCAGGCCAAGCACGACCTGATAGCCGTCCTTGGCGGTGACGCGGATCACGGTCGCCAACTCCGGCCCGTGTACCGCCTTGCCGCTGGCCGCCCCGACCCGGGTGACGATGTCGCCGAGCGGCACGCCTTCGAAAGTCGAGGTTTTTCCGTGCTGTGTGACGGTCACCTTCACGTGGGGCAGAGCCGCCAGATCGGCGGCTGACAGGGTCGCTGCCTGACCGTCCGGCCCCTTCAAGGCGACGCTCTGCGCCAAGGCCGGAAAGGCCAGCAGCGCCGCCGCCAGGGCCGTGGTGACGAAGACGTGGGTTCGCATGGGCAGGTCCTATTCGACAGCCAGAATGACGTGGGGCGCCTTGATCAGGGCGGTGACCACCTCGCCGACCGCCAGCCCCAAGGCCTGCGCGCTCTCGCGGGTGATGGTGGCAGTGAGGGTCTTGCCGTCGCCCAGCGACAAGGTGATCTCGCTGCTGACCGCGCCGTCCTCGCGTTGGACGACCTCGCCGCGCAGTTGATTGCGGGCCGAGGTCACAAGTCCCTCGCCCTTGGCCAGCACCACAAAGCTGGACTTGATCAGGGCGATGGCTGGCGTGCCGGGCGCGAGGCCGAGGTCCACGACGCTTTGGCGCGTGATGATCGAAATGATCTCGACGCCATCGGCCACCTTGAGCGCGACCTCGGAATTGACCGCGCCCTCCGTGACCCGACTGACCACGCCCCGCAGGGCGTTACGCGCACTGGTCTTCATGCCAAGGCTCCAGAACAATCCGCCAAGTTCGCCGTCGCCGGCCAGCCTGGCCTCCAGCCGCGCCAGGGTCTCGCCCAGTTCGGCCTCGACCTTGTGGAAGGCGGCGATCACCGCATGGCCACGCGGGGTGACGCTAGCCGCCCCGCCCTGCCGGCCGCCGGGTTGAGCGGCGACCAATGGCCCGTCGAACAGGTTGTTCAGCGCCTGCACGCCGTCCCACGCGCCCTTGTAGCTAAGGCCCACCTGCTTGGCGGCGGCGCTGATCGAGCCAAGCTCGGCCACCGCCTGCAACAGCGCGATCCGCTCAGCCCCGACGCGGCTCGCGCCGCGTCGGAGAAATAGGGCCGCGTCCAGGTGGCCGTCACTCATGCCTAGAGCCTCATGCGAAGGTCGGCGAAGAAGCTGCGCCCCTCTTCGGGGAAGCCGTCGACCAGTTGATAGTCCTTGTCGAACAGGTTGCGGCCACCGACCACCAGATCGATTTTCGGCGTCACCGACCACTGCACCGCCAAGTTGGCCAACACATAGTCGCCGGTCTTGTAGTAGCGCGGCGGATTGATCAGCGAGCTAGAGGTCACCGTCCAACGCTTGCTCACCGCCTCGACGCTCGGCGTCACCCGTAGCACGTCGTTCACCTGCCAGTCGGCATAGGCGAACAGCTTGTGGTCGGGCACGCCCTGCGGCCGGAACGCCGCATTGGTCGGATCGGTCAGCTCGCGGTGGATGTAGGTGTAGTTGCCGCCGATCTGCACGCTGTCGGTGACATTGGCGCTCAGCGCGATCTCGGCGCCGTAGTACTCGCCATCGCCGGCGTTTCGGGTCTGGCTGACGACGCCGAACGGCGGTCCCAGTTGCACCGGAATCTGGATCAAGGCGTCCTTCAGGTCGCTGTAGAACACCGCCCCCGACAGGTTGACCCGCGAGACCTGCGTCTCGCCGCCCAGCTCGACGCTAGTGGCGCGCTCAGGCTTGACGTTAGGGTTCGGGATCGCCGTGCCAAACCGCGAGCTATAGCGCTCGAACAGGGTCGGGAAGCGCGCCCGCGACGAGATGCTGGCGTGTAGGCCCGAGGTGTCGGACAGCCGCCACTTGGCCGCCGCCTGCCAGTTCCAGGCGTCGTCGTCGGTCAGCGGATAGAAGACGAACTGCCCGGCGTTGTAGTCCTGCGCCATGATCAGGTGGCGCCAGTCGTAAGAGACCCCGACCACCAGATCGAGGTTCTCGCCGACGTGCTGGGTATCCTCCAGTGCGAAGGAACCGCTGGCCTCCGTCGTGGTCTGGCGCGGCTCGGTCAGGGCGGGAGCGAAGGTCTGCTGCCACTCCACATGCCGATCCTTGCGGTAATAGGCCGCCGTCCGCAGGGTGTTGGTGTCGGTCAGCCCGACGTCGAGCTGCAGATTCCCGCCAAAAGCCACGTCGTCATAATAGGAGCGGAACGCCCGGCCCAAGGTCTGGGTCTGCTGAGAGGCGTTGTCGTAGGAATAGAGCCCATTCTCGAACGTATTCCGATAGAGCCGCATCCGCAGCGTCGCGCGCTCGGCGATCTGGGTGCTGGACAGGAACGCCAGGCTGTCGATGTTCCAATAGGGCCAGGTCCAGTACCGGGTGCTGGCCGTGTCGGTCACATGATAGGGCGCGTTCTTGCTGCCCTCCTGGCGGGTGAAGTTCAGCGAGTATTCGTCGGTGTCGTTGGGCGTCAGCCCGGCCTTCAGGTTGATGCGCCAGTCATCGGAATCTGAGTGCTCGCGCTCGCCGCCATCCTCCAGCCGCGTCGGCTTGAAGTCGTCCGACAGGCTGAAGTGATCGCGGTCCGACTTCGCGCCGCTGATCTGCACATAATAGAGGTCCTGCCGCGTGCCGATCCGGCCGGAAATCGTGCTGCCGCCCACCCCGCCGTCGCCATCAAGCCCGACGCCGACGCGCAGTTCACCGTCGAGGGCGCTGGTCGGCTTGCGGGTCACCAGATTGATCGCCCCGCCCAATCCGCCTGGCCCGTCGAGCACCGACACATAGCCCTTGGAAACCTGGATCTCCGACAGGTCCGCGGTGAGGAAGCGGCCGAAATCGATGCGGTTGTCGGCCGGCAGGAACACCCGCACCCCGTCGATCGACAGCGTGGTCTGGAACCGGTCGAAGCCGCGGATGAAGATCAGCCGCTCATTGCGCGAGCCGCCCGAATTGCCGGCCACCGCGCCCGGCACCAGGTCCAGCGCCCGTTCGACACTGAACTTGTCGAACCGGCGCATGTCCTCGCCGCTCACCACCGAGCCGCCGATCAGCTCACCGCCGCGCGTACGCGCCGTCACCTGCAATTCGCCGAGGGTGTAGACGTCGTCTGGCGCGGCGAAGGCGGGACTGACACTGGCGGTGGAGGCCAGCAGGGCAAGCAAGGCGATGCGTCTCAAGGTAGCGTCCCGTCACGTTATGAAGTGCGGCTACATAACGTGACTCTTCGACGATATCCAAGGCCTAGCTAAAGGGCTCACCCAAGGGCGGTGACCACAACGCCCAGCGCAGTGATAACCCCGCCCACGACCTGCCGGACGGTCAGCCGCTCCTTGAAGAGCCGGCGGCCGACGGCGGCGGCGACCGGAAGCTCGATGACCCCGACGGCCCTCACCTGTCCCGCCGGCGCCAGCGCCAAGGCGCTGAACCAGAAGGCCGAAGCGGCCGAACCGCAGAAGCCGGCGCCCAGAGACTCCCGCCAGGAGGCGGCCACCGCCCGCAGGGCCGCCGGTCGCGTAACCGCCAGGACCGCCGTCAGACCGAGCGACTGCAGGGCTTGGGCCACGCAGACCGCAGCGGTGGCGGCATAGATCGGATGGGCCGGCTCCAGGGCCAGCCCGGCCTGGCGATAGGCGTTCAGCACGACGGCCATCGCCGCCCCCGACGCGACGCCAAGCACCGAGCCGGCCCACGCGCCCTTGGTCATGTCCCGTGCGGGCCAGGACAGTATGGCCAGGCCGACGGTCGTCGCCGCCAGCCCTATCCAGCCGCCGACCCCCATGGCGTCGCCAAACACGAACAGCCCCAGCAACCCCGCCAGCGGCAGGTTGGTCTGCTGCATGAAGGTCGCGACCGCGAAACCCGAGCGGCGCATGGCCAGCAGCAGCAGTCCAGTCTGCACCACCTGCCCAAAGGCGCCGACCGAAATGGCGATCCAGAACCGCCACGAGGACTGCGGCTCCGCGCCCGGGGTCAGCAACGCCACCACCGCGAAGATGGCCACGGCGAACGGCAGCCCGAACAGGAAGCGCACAAGGGTCGCGCCCCACGGCCCGGCGTCGCCCACCAACCCGCGTTGTAGCGCATTGCGCGCCACCTGCAGCGGCGCAGCGGCCGCCGTCAGTAAAATCCACAGCATGCTTTAGGTCCCGCAACCCGCACGGCTGTCATCCCGGAAAGCGCGCAGGGCTTGTCCGGGACCCGTTCGCACAGGCCTCTCCGAAGAGATCGATGTTCAAGGATCCCGGCCAAGCGCTCCGCGCCGGCCGGGACGACGGCCCTGATTAGAAGCCGCTGGCTATCGCCTCGGGGGCGGTCTTCTCTTTGCGGGCGAAGAGATTGTTGAGCGCGTTGACGTAGGCCTTGGCCGAGGCGGTCAAGGTGTCGGTGTCGGCGGCCTGGCCGGTGGCGATCCGGCCGTCTTCCTCAAGACGCACGGAGACCTGGGCCTGGGCGTCGGTGCCCTCGGTCACGGCATGCACCTGGAACAGGCGCAGCATGGCGGTGTGCGGCACAACTTCGTGGATCGCGTTGAACACCGCATCCACCGGACCATCGCCGGTCGCCGTGGCGGAGCGTTCGTCACCATCGACCGAGACGGTCAGCGTGGCTTCCTGCGGACCGTCGGTGCCGGCGATCACGCGCAGATGCTTGACCTGGATGCGGTCCGCGCCCGAGGCCAGGGCGTCGTCGACCAGGGCCACGATGTCGTCGTCGAAGACGTGCTTCTTCTTGTCGGCCAGGTCCTTGAAGCGCTGGAAGGCTTCGTTCAGGGCGTTCTGGCCCAGCTCGTAGCCCAGCTCCTTCAGCTTCTCGCGGAAGCCGGCCCGGCCGGCATGCTTGCCCATGACCAGGTTGGAAGCGCCCTGCCCCACGGTCTCGGGGCTCATGATCTCGTAGGTGCCGCGGTCCTTCAGCATCCCGTCCTGGTGGATACCGCTCTCGTGGGCAAAGGCGTTCTTGCCGACGATCGCCTTGTTGAACTGCACCGGGAAGCCGGTGATGGCCGAGACGTAGCGGCTGGCCCGCGTGATGTGCTGGGTCTCGACACCGGTATAGTAAGGCAGCGCATCGCCGCGCACCTTCAGGGCCATGACGACCTCTTCCAGCGCCGCATTGCCGGCCCGCTCGCCGATGCCGTTGATCGCGACCTCAATCTGGCGCGCCCCGCCCTGCACGCCGGCCAGGCTGTTGGCGACCGCCAGGCCCAGGTCGTTGTGGCAGTGGGTCGACAGGATGATCTCGTCGGCGCCCGGCACGTTCTCGATGATGTCCCGGAAGATGTCGGCGTACTCGCTGGGATAGGAGTAGCCGACGGTGTCGGGGATGTTCACGGTCTTGGCGCCGGCCTTGATCGCGGCCTCCACGCAGCGGCGCAGGAAGTCCTGCTCGGTGCGGGTGGCGTCTTGGGCCGACCATTCGATGTCGTCGCACAGGTTGCGCGCGTGGGTCACCGACTTGGTGATCATCTCCAGGATGTCTTCCTGGCTGGCCTTCAGAATGTGGTCGCGGTGGCTGGGGCTGGTCGACAGGAAGGTGTGGATTCGGCCGCGCTTAGCCGGGCGGATCGCCTCGGCGCAGCGCTCGATGTCCACCATGCCGGCGCGGGCCAGGCCGCAGATCGTGCTCTCGGTGACGATCTTGGAGACTTCACGGACGGCTTCGAAGTCGCCGTTCGAGGCGATCGGGAAGCCGGCCTCGATGACGTCGACCCGCATGTCCTCGAGGATCTTCGCCAGCTCTAGCTTCTCTTCCAGAGACATGGAGGCGCCGGGCGACTGCTCTCCGTCCCGCATGGTGGTGTCGAATACGATGACGCGATCACGCGAATCGCGAGCGGTGTCGTTGGGGGCGGTGGTCATTTGCGAACTCTCTTCGCGGGTCATTCTATTGGGGCGGGCGACGGGTGATATCCCCTGAGCGCCCGGCCGCGAAGTCGCGCAGCCTAACGGGCCCAGGGGCGGCTAAGCCCCAGGTCGAGAAGAAGCAGGCTGTTCAGCTGCGTACGCATGGCAGGCTATGTACATAAATGGGGCGGGGCTCGCAAGACTCTTGCGCAAAAACCGATGCTATCGCCGCGGCTGAGCAAGAACCTTCCCCCTGGGGCCGGCGTCAGTCCTCGCGGGGCCCGCTGATCGCGTCCGCTCGCGATTTCAGCCAGTTGCGTGCGAACCAGCCGATAGCGATCCAAACGATGACGATCACCACTAGGCCGACGATGTGGCGACCGCCCTCGCCTCTCAGAAGCTGAACGATCGAGGCTCCGGCGAAGGCGGTCAGCACGATCTTTGGAATGATCCCGATCGCCGTCCCGGCCGCGAAGTCGCGCAGCCGCATCGGCGTCACCCCGGCGGCCATATTGACCACGATGAAGGGTGCCGAAGGCACCAGTCGCACGATCAGGCTGGCGAGGAAGCCATTGCGGCCCACGAGGTCCATGAACCGCTGCATGCTCTCGCCCGACAAGGTCTTGAGCGCTCGCGCCCCCGCCACCCGCCCGAGATAGAAGCCCACCAGCGCTGAGACCATCGTGCCGATCCAGCTATAGGCGAAGCCTGTCCAGGCTCCGAACGCGACCACCGCCGCGGCGATCAAGACGAACTGCGGCACGCCGACAAAGGCCAGCACCGCGAACGCCGTGACCGCGACCGGCAGCGCCCACGGACCGTTGGACGCCAGGCCCAGCCAACGCTCCACCGTCGCTTCGCCGTCGAAGCCGAGCACCTGGGCGCCGAACAGGAAGACGACGCCGACGCCGCCGAACAGCACGAACGACACGAAGAGCGTGCGCCATGCCTTGGCGTCCATTTCATTGATGAAGCGGAGGAAGCGACGCATCGCCTCACGTCGCCTGTTCGGCCGCTGGGGTCAAGGCGGGGTCCGCGCCGCCGACCGCGAGGGGCGTCACTCGCCTGCCGACGGCAGCCCCAGAAACTGGAAAGGCTTGGACGGTTTGAACGCCCCAGAGACCTCGCCGGCGAAAACGTTTCGCTGATCCTTGCCGAGGTCGAGCTTGAGCACCGCAGCCCGTGGCGAGAAATCCAGCTTCTTCAGATCGACCCAGAAGGTGTTCGGCGTGAGCGCGGACTCAAAGAAGTAGAGCTTGCGCTTGTGGTCGGCGACGGTTCGCCAACGCGTGGAGGAAATGTTGGGCTCGTCTGGCGTCGTGATGCCAAAGGGGACTGAGGTGTTGCGGATCACGCTGAACACGCTGGCCAGGGCCTCCACCGGGTCCTCGCTCTTCGGAATCGCATTGATATAGAACGAGGCGCGCGCAAAGCGGTCGGCCGACCGGTTGGTCCCCGGCAGGAAAACCACGCCGCCGATGTGCTTCCAATATTCATTCAAAGCGAGCTGCTCTTCGAAAATCGGAGAGTTCGTCATCACCTGATACTTGCGGTCGTGGTGGATGACCTGCTTGCCGCCGATGTACTCGACAATGGCGCTGTCGCCGCTGGCGTCCGACATCGACAGGTGCAACGTCGCCAGCCGATTCTCGCCCGGGACATTGTCCGTCACCACGATGAACGGCTCACGACGCAGGGCGTCGACCGCCTCCTGCACGGTGGCGAAGTTGTCGAGGACGTACTGCGCCCATGCCGCAATGGTCAGGCCAGGTTTCGATGCGCTGGGCTGGGGGTAGTCGGACTCGACCAGCCAGAGCAGGTTGGCTGACAAGCCCGCCTCGTTCATCCCGTCGGTGGTTGAGATGTCATAGCCGGTGGCGATGACGCTGCCGTATTTCGACGTCCACTTGATCGAGTTCGGCCCCGCCTCGCCGCTGCGCGCCATGCCCCGCGGGAAGACCCAGAGGTTGGTCGCGACATCCACCTTCCAGTCCATCGACCGCGCGGTGATCACGTCGCCGTCCGCGCCCAGATAGACCACGCGGGTGCAGGCCTGAGCCAAGGCGGGCGCCAGCACGAGCGCGACCGACGCCACTACGGCAGGTAGATACGCAAGCATCGAACTCCACATCGCTTCACCTCTGCTCAAGAATTAGCGACGCGCGCAGCAAATCAGCCGCCAGCGTCAGCGTTCGCGAACGCCAGCTTCGATGTTGTTGCCGTCCGCGTCGAGCAGATAGGCGGCGTAATAGTCTTCTCGCCTCAATCCCGGCGCGCCATTGTCCCGACCGCCCGCCGCGAGGCCGGCCCTGTAGAAGTCGTCGACCGCCGCACGATCCTTGGCGCTGAACCCGAAATGCACCGGCGCCGCGCCCGCCTTCGCCTCATCAGTCCAGAAGGTCGGCCGCCCCGTCCCGATAAACACGAACGGTAGGCGTTGATCCTCCCGGGCCATGATGAAAGCCTGCGGCTGCTCCTCGACGACCACGAGGCCGAGTGGGGCGAGCGCCGCCTCATAGAACCGTCGCGCGACCGCCAGATCGCTCACGATGAAACCGAAGTGATCGAGCATTTGGCTCCCTTTTCAGGCCTCAAACGCAAACGGCCGCGGCGAAACGCCGTTCCCGGTCCGAACTCGGGTTTGCCTCGGCCCTGCCATCAGCTAAACCCCGCGCGTTTCCTTTCATTCCTCGCCTGGGAGTCTCCCCGCCATGTCGCTCGAATCCGCTGCGCTGTCCCGCGTCAAGCCGTCCGCCACCCTGGCGGCGGATGCGAAAGCACGTGAGCTGAAAGCGCAAGGCCGTGACGTGATTTCCCTCGCCGCGGGCGAACCCGACTTCGATACGCCGGACAACATCAAGGAAGCCGCCATCAAGGCGATCCGCGACGGCAAGACGAAGTACACCAATGTCGACGGCATCGTTGAGCTCAAGGAAGCCATCGTCGCCAAGTTCCAGCGCGAAAACGGCCTGACCTACAAGACCAGCCAGGTGAACGTGTCGCCCGGCGGAAAGCCGGTCATCTGGAACGCGATGATCTCGACGCTGAACGCCGGCGACGAAGTGATCATCCCGACGCCTTACTGGGTCAGCTACTGGGACATCGTTCTGCTGGCCGGCGGTACGCCCAAGGCTGTGCCGACCACGGCGGCCACCGGCTTCAAGCTGCAACCGGCCGACCTGGAAGCGGCGATCACGCCGAAGACCAAGTGGGTGTTCCTGAACTCGCCGTCGAACCCCTCGGGCGCGGCCTACACCAAGGAAGAGCTGCGCGGCATCGCCGACGTGCTGCTGCGTCACCCGCACGTCTGGATCCTGACCGACGACATGTACGAGCACCTGGTGTTCGGCGACTTCGAGTTCTTCACCATCGCCCAGGTCGAGCCGCAGCTCTACGACCGCACCCTGACCATGAACGGGGTCTCCAAGGCCTACGCCATGACCGGCTGGCGGATCGGCTACGCAGCCGGCCCCGAGGCGCTGATCAAGTCGATGGCCAAGGTGATGAGCCAGACCACCTCGAACCCCTCCTCTGTTTCGCAATGGGCGGCGGTCGAGGCGTTGAACGGCACCCAGGAGTTCATCAAGCCGAACGCCAAGCTGTTCGAACAGCGCCGCGACCTCGTGGTCTCCATGCTGAACCAGGCGAACGGCATCGAGTGCCCGACCCCGGAAGGCGCCTTCTACGTCTATCCGTCGATGGAAAAGCTGCTGGGCAAGACCACCCAGAGCGGCCAGGTCATCAACAGCGACGCCGACTTCGCGGTCGCGCTGCTGGAGCAAGAGGGCGTCTCGGTCGTGTTCGGCGCGGCCTTCGGCCTCTCGCCGTTCTTCCGCATCAGCTACGCGACCTCCAACGCCGTGCTGGAAGACGCCTGCACCCGGATCCAACGCTTCACCGCCTCGGTGAAGTAATATGACGGCGGAAGCCCGGGCCCAGCTCGCAGCCGATATTGACGCCGCCGCGCGCCTGACCGGCAGCTTCCGCCTTCGCTCGGGGGCGCAAGCCACCGAGTACTTCGACAAGTACCGGTTTGAGGCTGACCCGCGCCTGCTCGCGCGGGTCGCCAAGGCCATGGTCCTGCTGGTGCCCGACGAGGTCGAGGTCCTGGCCGGCGTCGAACTGGGCGGCGTGCCGATCGCCACGGCCATGTCGCTGTTCAACGGCCGGCCCGCGGCCTTCGTGCGCAAGGAAGCCAAGACCTACGGGACCTGCCTCGCCGTCGAGGGTGGCGACCTGCGCGGCAAGCGCGTGGCGATCATCGAGGACGTCATCTCCACCGGCGGCGCCGTCCGCGACGCCAAGGCCCGCCTAGACGAGGTCGGCGCCATCACCGTCGCGGTGGTCTGCGCCGTCTGGCGAGCGGACCGACCGCCCGCCATCGAAGGCCTCGACATCCCGGTGTTCGCCGCCCTGACGCTCGCGGACCTGAAGCCCAGTTAGTTTGCTGCGAACGCGGGCTTGCCCCCAAGACGTCGCGCCGCGACGGGCATGCTTAATTCAACAATTGATTCATCGCTGCGGCCTCTAAGCGGCTGAACCACGCCCTTCGGTAGATTCGGGGCGAGTCAGGCCCACCCTAGCGAGTGCAACTGTGCCACAACCCACCTTTTCGAGCGCCGACGGCTATATCGGCGAGCGGTTCTTCACCCTGCACTTCGACGTGGCGCTGGACGCCGCCAATCAGCCGCCGCTCAACGCCTTCGACGCCCGGATCAACGGCTCGGGGATCACGATCACCGGCGTCACCGTCAATGCCGCCGCCAAAACGGTCACCCTGAACTTCAGCGGATCGGCCCTGACCGCCGGCGACATCATCGAGTTCAGCTACAGCGACCCCACTGGCAGCAACGACTTGCAGGCCATCCAGGGCGGCGACGGGGCGGACGCGGCCAGCTTCTCCTCCTCAGTCATCGCTATGGGCGGCCGACCAGCTCCAGCCGCGCCGCCCGCCCCGGCGCTGGACGTAGGCAGCGACAGCGGCGCCCTAGGCGACAACATCACCGCCGACAAAACCCCAACGATCACAGGGACCGCCAACGCCAACGCTACCGTCAAACTCTACGAAAGCGACGGGACCACGCTCCTCGGAACGACAACCGCCGACGGCTCCGGCAATTGGAGCATCATCACCTCAACCCTGTCTGAGGGAACCCACGCGCTCAAGGCGACCCAGACCGACAGCGGCGCCAACACCAGCGCTCTCTCCACACCCCTGGTGGTCACCATCGACACCTCGGCGCCCAGCATCACGAGCATCGCTGCGGTCGGGACCCCGGCGCCCAACGCCACGACAGTGAACATGACAGTCACGTTCTCGGAGGCCGTAACCGGCGTCGACACCGGCGACTTCACGCTCACCGGCAGCGGAACCGCGGCCGCCAACGTCAGCTCCATCAGCGGCTCGGGCACGACCTACACTGTGACCCTCGACAACATCTCCGGCCAGGGAACAATCCGGCTCGACTTCAACGCGTCCGGCACAGGCGTTGGCGACCAAGCCGGCAATGGGGCCCCGGGCTACACGACGGGCTCCCTCATCACGGTCGATGACACCGCCCCCACCGTCGTCAGCATCGTTCCAGACACGACAGGGCCAACCAACGCCACGACCCTGATCCAGACCGTCACCTTCTCGGAGGCCGTATCCGGCGTCGACACCCTCGACTTCACCGTCAACGCGACCGGGACCGCGGCCGCCACCGTCAGCTCGACCAGCGGCTCAGGTACGACCTATACGGTGACCCTGGCCGGAGTGTCAGGCGACGGGACGATCGGACTCGGACTCAAAGGCTTAGGCACCGGCATTGCGAACGGGGCAGGCAATGCGATCGCAGGCGGGGCGACGGGCGGCGTCACGACGATCGATCATACTGCGCCCGCCATCGTCAGCATCGCACCCAGCACGGCCGGCCCGACCAACGCCACGACCCTGACCCAGACCGTTACGTTCTCGGAAGCCGTCACCGGTGTCGACGTTACCGACTTTACCCTCGTGGCCACGGGTACGGCGGCGGCCACCGTCTCTTCGGTCAACGGCTCGGGTACGACCTATACGGTGACCCTCAACGCGATTTCCGGCGACGGCACGATCCGCCTGAACCTCAATGGCTCAGGCACGGGCATCGCCGACGCGGCGGGCAACGCCGTTGCTGGCGGGTCGACGGGAACCATCGCCACCATCACCCAACAGGTGACCCAACCTGAGCCCGAACCGCCTCTTCCACCGCCGACCGCGGGCGGCGTCGGCGACGATGTGCTGGATCTGCGCGGCGACGAGCTTAGCGGCCTCCCGCACACCTATGCCGGCGGCGCTGGGGCGGACATCGTCTATGGCGGCGATGCTGGCGACACCCTGCAAGGTAACACCGGCGACGACAGCATCCAAGGCGGCGCGGGCGATGACCTGATCCTTGGCGGCCAAGGCGCCGACCGCCTGGACGCTGGCGATGGGAACGACCTGTTGTTCGGCGATCGCGGAGACGACAGCGTGGCCGGCGGCGCCGGCAACGACAGCCTGCAAGGCAATACCGGCGCCGACACCATGGTGGGCGGCTCAGGCGATGACCTGGTCCTCGGCGGTCAGGATCAGGATTGGCTGGAAGGGGGCGTCGGCGGCGACCGCCTGTTCGGCGACCTCGGCAACGACACAGTGCAAGGCAACACCGGCGCCGACACCCTCATGGGCGGCGCCGGGGACGACGTGCTTCTCGGCGGCAAAGACAATGACCGGCTGGACGGCGGCGAAGGCGCCGACGTGCTGTCGGGGGACCTCGGAAACGACACCCTCACGGGCGGAATCGGAGCGGACGTCTTCGCATTCGCGCCTGGCGGCGGTGTTGATCACGTGACCGACTTCCACGCCGCTGAAGGCGACCGGGTGCAACTGGCCCCCGGCGCGACCTACACCCTGGCGCAAGTGGGCGCGGACACAGTCATCGACCTGGGCCAGGGCTCCCAGATGGTCCTCGACAACGTCCAGCTCACGTCCCTGCCCGCCGGATGGATCCTGGCCTGATCGTCTCGTCCAACCAGAGAAACGGCCCGGATCACTCCGGGCCGTCTTCGTCTGAGACTATGTCCGGGAGCTAGTGCTTCTCGCGCCAGGCCGCCTTAGCGGCGTCCTTCGTCAGGTTGAGGTGGACCTTCTCGTCGACGATCTGGTCGACCCAACTGAGTGGGATCAGGTGGTGCTTGAAGCCTCCGCCAAAGTCGAGCTTGGCGAGCTCAATGTCCTGGCCGATCACATGGTCGACCCGGCCGACGTGGCCGCCGTCCGAACCGACAACTTCCATATGTTCGCGAATGCCGGGATGCATGGTGTCGTCTCCTCATTTGGGGTCGCAAGGAAACGGCTCGCCGCCGATTGGGTTTCAGGCCGCCGAGCCTAAAGGCAACATCTGCTCTTCCACCCCGGACGGCGGCAGCCGGAAAACGATGGTGCAGACCACGCCTGTCTCGGCGAACGCCAGGTCCACCACGCCGTCCAGTTGATGGGCCAGTCCCCCGACGATGACCCGCGATCCAAACCCTCGCCGTTCGGGCTTCATCACCGGCGGTCCACCGCTCTCTATCCAGACGATGCGCAGTTGGCGTTCACGACCCGGGCCGACGACGGTCCAAGACACATCGATCCGGCCCTCGGCTCCGGAGAGCGCTCCGTACTTCACCGCATTAGTGGCCAGCTCATGGAACGCCATGCCCAGCGCAACCGCCGTGCTGGGCGCCAGCCACACCTCTTCCCCGGTGATCGCCACCCGCTCGCCCTCGGCGCCGCCATAGGCCACCAGCTCCGTTTTCAGCAACTCGGCCAGGCTGGCGCCGCGCCAGTTGTCCCGCGTCAGCAGATTGTGCGCCTGAGACAGGGCGACCAGCCTGGCCTCGAAACTGTCGCGCACGCTGTTTACGTCGGTCCCATGCCGCAAGCTCTGGGCGGCGATCGACTGCACCGTGGCCAGGGTGTTCTTCACCCGATGGTTTAATTCGTCGAGCAACAGCTTCTGGTGCGCCTCGGCGGCGATCCGGGCGACGATCTCCCGCTCGGCCGCCAATCTTGCGCTGACCTGTCGCCAGGTGATGAAGCCGATGAGCAAGGTCACCAAGGTCCCAGTCCCAAGGAACGCCCAGGTCAAGCCGGCCTCGGAGCCGCGCTCGTAGCCGTCGCGCGTATGATAGAGGATGGTCCAGGTGCGGCCGGCGATATCCAGCGTGCGGGTCGCCGCCAGGCCGCCCTCCTCTACGAACGTCCGGGGTGAGTGGTAAAGCAACGTCGCCGTGCTCGGCTGCCCGTCATAGACCGCATAGTCGAGACCGGCCCGCCTCGCCGACGGCAACACGCTTTTTAGCAGCTCGCTGGCGCGGAACGGCGCATAAACGAAACCCTGCAGCTTCTCCCGGCGCTCAGCCACAGTCGCCGGCACCGCCCCTCCCCGGTACACCGGCTCGTAGAGCAGGAACCCGGGTTGCTTGTCCTGGGCGACTTCCTGGACCCGCTCCACCTTGGCCGACAGAGCCGGCAGCCCGGTGTCGCGCGCCCGGTCCATCGCCTCCCGGCGCACTGGAAAGCGATGCATATTGAAGCCGAGCGCCACGGCGTTTCGCAGCTCCGCCGGCTCCAGATAGATGATCGCGTGGATCTCGCCGTTTGGATCTTGCAGTTTGAAATCGCTCATGCCCTCGGCATGCATCCGCGCGATCAGCGCTTCCGCCTCGCCAGGCTCCACCCTAACGGAGTAGCCAATGCCGAGAATGCCGGGATAGCGTCGCGTCACCTCGATGCGCTCGGCAAAGGCTTGAAACTCAGCGAAGCCGACATCCTCGCTGGCCGCGAACAGGCCCGCCCCGGCCCGCAGCACCGCGCCATAGGTCTCGAGCCGCCCGGCCACCGCGTCGTTGGCCTGATCAACGACGCCGTTAAACCGCATCTGCTCGTTCGCCAGCCGCGCCTGTTCGATCTGATAGCCACCCGCGGCGGTCATGATCAGGCCGACGGCTACAATCACGGCGGGCAACGCCACGCTCGGCCAGCTTAGAATGCGGCCCCTGACCTGTTTAAGCAACTCAATCGCCAAGGCTTTACCTCGATGTGAGTACTCCCTGCGTGCCCCATTCCGCAGAAGATGTCGAGAAATCCACAACCCGCAAAGGTTGCCCTCACTCGCCATTCCGATACGCTCGCGGCAGGGGGCTCAGCACGAAGGAACCGGCGATGCTGATCTTCTACCATGCGCCTCAGTCGCGCTCGGCCACCACCCTGTGGCTGCTGGAAGAACTTGAAGTTCCCTACGACACCCAGATCGTCGATATCCGCGCCGAGGGCGGCGCGCCGGAAAGCTATCGCGCCATCCAGCCGCACAAGAAGGTCCCCGCCATCGTTCATGACGGGGTGACGATCACCGAACGCGCCGCGATCGCCACCTATCTGGCCGACACCTATCCCAAAGCCAGACTCGCCCCGCCGCCCGGCGATCCCCGCCGCGGGCCCTACCTAAGCTGGCTGGTCTATGTCGACGCCGTGATGGACCCCTGCTTCGTGGCCAAGTCGCAGGGCTGGCGGTATCCGAGCATCGGCGTGTCGTTCGGACTGTTCGACGATATGGTCCGGCATGTCGAAAACACCCTGACCGACCATGACTACGCCACTGGCGATCAGTTCACCGCCGCCGATGTCAGTCTGGCCAGCGCCATCCACTGGGGCTTGAACATTGCGCCGCTGCTGCCCGAACGCTCGGTGTTTCGCACCTATCTGGACCGGGTCCAGGCGCGAGCGGGCTTCCAACGCTTCGTGGCCAAGAGCTAAGATCGGCTCATGAGCAACGTCGTCAATCTCAACAAGGCCCGGAAGATCAAGGACCGCCAGGACGCCGGCGATCAGGCCAAGCAGAACCGCGTGAAATTCGGGCGCACGAAGAGCGAAAAGACGTCTGCGAAGGCCGAGGCGGACAAGGCCCGCCGCGCCCTCGACGGAGCCAAACGCGACACCTGAAAGCGGCGCTGGGCCCTAAAACGGCGATGGGTGGAGGAGGCTCGACACTCCTCCACCCGCCTGGCGCAACACTGCGCCATCCGCGCGTCCGTCTCCCCCCGGATCGGCGCGCGAAGTTCCTTACATCTAGCCCGGCACGGCTCCGTCGCGCGCCTCGGCCGGGATGGAATCGTAAATCGTCGGCGGCGTGATCCCGAGGCGCTTGCGAGCAACCTCCAGCGGTTCATTCAACAGCCGATCGTAGTCTTCGCCCAGCAGCCAAGCAGCGGCCTTGCCGCGCTGGTAACCCTGCCAGATCGCCTTGCCGGACGGGTGCTCGCCGCCGCGCGAGCGCAGGGTCGCGCCGACCGCGATCAACGCCCAGCCCAGGCCCTTGGTCTGGGCGTAGGAGAACGCCACCAGGCAAGCCTCACCCAGCCCGTCGCGGTGATAGCCCGACAGGATGTGCCAGATGTCGTGGACGTCGCGCGTCCGGCGACCGAACCACGCATAGGGATGCTGGACGTCGATATCGTTGCCGTCGATCCGGCTGACCTCGGCCAAGCCTTCGGCCGAAAGCTGCTCGCTGCGCACGAACTCACGATAGATCGCCCCGACGCTGCCGTCCTTGAACGAGTCCAGCCAGGCGTCGTCCATCAGTCGCTCGGCCAATTCCTCGCGCTCATAGGCGATACGGCCGCCCTGAACGGTGGTCAGCAGCCGCTGATAGCCGGTCGCCGTGGCGGTTCCATTCAGGGCCCGCATGATCTCGAAGACCTGGCCGGTGTCTTCCTTGTCGTTGAGCAGCCGTTGAAGCGCCTTGAGCGCGACCCCCCAGTGAAGCTTTGGCTTGGGCAATGGCGTGGGGCCAGCGACCGGGCTGGCTTGGCGACGCATCGGGGCGTCGAGAGCATCGGCGGTCATGGCCATGGAAAGCAGCCTCAGGCAAACAGCGTTCGGATTGAACGTGACGCTAGTGTCACTTATTGGCAAGCGCCGTGTCATCTTCACGGGGTCGCCAATTCAACAGTTTGCCGCGACGTGGCGCCTGGGCCACAAGAGGGCTCATGCCAAGGCTTCGCAAACGCTCCATCCTGCTCTCGGGTCACGCCACTTCCATGGCCCTGGAATCAGAGTTCTGGGCGGTGCTTGATGAAATGGCGTTGGTGCGCGGCGTCAGCCTCGCCGGCCTGATCGCCCAGATCGACGAAGGCCGCGGCGAGCGGCCGCTGGCCTCGGCTTGCCGGGTCGCCGCGCTCCTGTTCGCGAAAGGCTAGGGTTTCACGTCCGGTAGCGGAGCCGCCGGGGCAGCCTGGTCCGGAACGATCACATAGCCCTGCGGCTGCGCCACACCCGCCGACGGCGGGTTCAAGACCCGCAGCGTGAACATGAAGCCCAGCACGACGACAAAGCCCAGCAGCGCCCAGAGCAGCAGCGGAATGGGCTTCCTGGGTCGGGGATCCTGGTTGCTCATCGGCTATTTCGGGACCGGAATGGGGGCGTCGGGCAACCGCGGCGCATCGGGGATTGGCGGAGCCTTCGGCATGTTGATATCGACATTGATGCTGGCGGGGAGCTTCGGCTCCATCCGTCCGGCGCTGGAATAGAGGAAATAGCCAAGCACTGCGAGGGCGACGATCAACCCGCCGACTAGCAATGCCAGCCAAGGCGTCGCTCCGCTTCTCGGATGATCAGCCACGCGCGCCTCCATTCGCCGCCTGGGTCGCGGGAACAACGAACCGCCCTGGACGCGGTTCCGGCCTTAAGCCCCCGCTCGTTTGTGCTACATATGTTCCAATGTCAGTGCCTGAATCGTTCGACAACGCCCTCCCCGCCGCCCGCGTCAGCGACCTCGCGCGCGTGCGCGGTCCCGACTATCTCGAAGGCCTCAACCCCGAGCAGCGCGCCGCAGTCGAGGCGACCGAGGGGCCGGTCCTGGTTCTGGCGGGCGCGGGCACCGGCAAGACCCGCGTTCTGACCACGCGGCTGGCGCACATCCTGGCCACGGGCCGGGCCAAGCCGTGGGAACTGCTGGTCGTCACCTTCACCAACAAGGCCGCGCGCGAGATGCGCGAGCGGATCACCCACATTATCGGCCCGGCCGCCGAGGGCCTGCGGTGGCTTGGCACCTTCCACTCGGTCGCCGCACAGATCCTACGCCGCAACGCCGAGCTGGTCGGGCTGAAGTCGAACTTCACCATCCTCGACACCGACGACCAGGAACGGCTGATCAAGCAGGTGCTGGAGGCCGAGAACGTCGACGCCAAGCGCTGGACGCCCAAGGCGATGGCCGGGCTGATCGACCATTGGAAAAACCGCGGCTGGACGCCCGACCGCCTGCCGCCGTCCGAGGGGACCGAGTTCGCCGGCGGCAAGGGCCAGACGCTGTACCGGCTCTATCAGGAACGTCTGCGGGTGCTGAACGCCTGCGACTTCGGCGACCTGCTGCTGCACAACCTGACCATCTTCATGAACAACCCGGACGTGCTCGCCGACTTCCACGAACGGTTCAAATACGTGCTGGTCGACGAGTACCAGGACACCAACGTCGCCCAGTATCTGTGGCTGCGGCTGCTGGCCCAGAAGCGCCAGAACGTCTGCTGCGTCGGCGACGACGACCAGTCGATCTACGGCTGGCGCGGCGCCGAGGTGGACAACATCCTGCGCTTCGAGCGCGACTTCCCCGGCGCGACGGTCATCCGCCTGGAGCGGAACTACCGCTCGACGAGCCACATCCTGGCGGCCGCCTCTGGTCTGATCAAGGCCAACAAGGGACGTCTCGGAAAGACGCTCTGGACCGAAAGCAACGACGGCGAGAAGGTCATCGTCCGCGGTGTCTGGGATGGCGAGGCCGAGAGCCGGCTGATCGCCGAGGAGATCGAGCGCGCCAAGAAAGGCGGCACGGAGAAGGAACCGCGCAAGTTCCGCGACATGGCCATCCTGGTCCGCGCTTCGTTCCAGATGCGGGCCTTCGAAGAGCGGTTCGTGATGCTGCAGATCCCCTACACGGTGGTCGGCGGCCCGCGCTTCTTCGAGCGGGCGGAGATCCGCGACGTCCACGCCTATCTGCGGCTGATCCAGTCGCCTGATGACGACCTGGCCTTCGAACGCATCGTCAACGTGCCTAAGCGCGGCATCGGTGACACCACCGTCCAGAAGCTGCTGCACATCGCCCGCGTTGGCGGCGTGCCGGTGATGCAGGCGGCGCGCGAAGCGGTGCAAACCGATGAATTGGCCGCCCGTACACGCACGGCGCTCTCCAACTTCCTGCGCGACCTCGACCGTTGGCGCGCCCAGGCCCAGACCCTTCACCACTCCCGCCTCACCGAGCAGGTGCTGGAGGAGAGCGGCTACACCGACGCACTTCGCCTGGACAAGACGCCGACCGCCCAGACACGGCTGGAGAACCTGAAGGAGCTCGTCCAATCGATGAGCGCCTTCGACAGCCTCGAGGCCTATCTCGAGCACGTCTCCCTGGTGATGGACATGGATCGCGGCCCCCAGGCCGACGCGGTGCAGATCATGACCCTGCACTCGGCCAAGGGTCTGGAGTTCCCGCTGGTCTTCCTGCCCGGCTGGGAGGAAGGCGTCTTCCCCTCTCAGCGCAGCATGGATGAGAAGGGCGAAAAGGGGCTCGAGGAAGAGCGCCGCCTGGCCTATGTCGGCATCACCCGGGCCCGCGAAGAAGCCCGCATCTCCTTCGTGGCCAACCGCCAGGTCTATGGCCGCTGGACCAGCCAGCTCCCCTCGCGCTTCGTCGACGAACTGCCGCTGGAGAACGTCGAGGCCAGCTCGGAGACCGGCTATTACGGCGGCGGCCCCGGCATGCAGCAGCACGGCTCGCGCTGGGACGAAACGCCCTCGTTCGGCGCCGGCTATTCCTCGCCCGGCTGGAAGCGCGCCCAGGAGCGTAATTTCCACGGCAGCCATCCGGGGCGCGGCGCGGTCATCGAGGGCGAAGGCCGCCTGGTGGTCTCAGAGTCCTCGGCCGCCAGCGACTTCAAGCGCGGCGAGCGGGTGTTCCACCAGAAGTTCGGCTACGGCAAGGTGAAGTCGGTCGACGGCAACAAGCTGACCGTTTCGTTCGACAAGGCCGGCGAGAAGAAGGTCATCGACAGCTTCGTCCAGAAGAGCTGACGTCAAAACGCATGGGGTCGCGATGAAACTGTCCGGCGGCTGCAACTGCGGACAGGTCCGCTACGAACTCGACGGCGACCCCATCCGCGTCGGCATCTGTCATTGCGAGACGTGCCGCAAAGACTCCGGCTCAGCCTTCTCGTTCTTCGGGATTTGGCCCATGGCGAGCGCGACCCTGTCGGGCGAACTGCGGTGCTGGCGAAGCCGGGCCGGAGGCGAGCGCTTCTGCCCAGAATGCGGTTCGTCGCTCTTCAGCTGGGAAGAAGGCTCAGGCGAGATCGAGATCAAGCTCGGCACATTGGACAGCCCGCCCAGCGCGTTGTCTCCCGCCTACGAACTTTGGACCATCCGCCGCGAACCATGGCTTGCGCACCTACAGGGCGCCGAACAGCACCCGCGCGATCGCCCGGGCCTCCCGACCTAGAGGCTGGCCCCTACACAGCACCCGCCGATGGACACCTGCCGACACGACGGCATGGGTTGCTCGCGCCGGCGCTCTAAGCCAACCTGCCCGCAACCAAAAACGTCGGGAGGGGCCCATGCCCGAGACCACCGCCAACGGCATCGCGCTGCACTACGACATCCACGGCCCCGAAACCGGCGAGCCGATCCTGCTGATCATGGGCCTAGGCGCGCAGATGACCCGCTGGTCGAGCGACTTCGTCGGCGAACTCGCCTCGCGCGGCTATCGAGTGATCCGCTACGACAATCGCGACGTCGGCCTGTCGCAGAAATTGGACGAAGCCGGCGCCCCGGACATGACGGCGGTCTATACGGCCCTGATGTCGGGCCAGAAGCCGAACGTCCCCTATCTGCTCTCCGACATGGCCGCCGATGCGGTCGGGTTGCTGGACGCCCTCTCCATTGATCGCGCCCACATCGTCGGGGCCTCGATGGGCGGCATGATCGCCCAGATGGTGGCGGCGGAGTATCCGCAACGGACCCTGTCCCTGACCTCGATCATGTCCAGCACCGGCAACCCCGCCCTGCCCCCGGCCAAACCCGAGGCGATGGAGCGGCTGCAAAGCCGTGGCCCCGATCCGCTGCACGACCTGGACGCCTTCCTCGACCACGGACTGATCAGCTCCAAGGTCCTCGGCAGCCCTGGCTATCCGGTCGACGAGGTCGAGCTCCGCGCCCAGCTTCGCTCCGACTATGAGCGCTCGTTCTATCCGGTCGGCTTCGCGCGCCAGATGGCGGCTATCGTGGCCAGTGGCGACCGCCGCAAGGCGCTGGCCACCATCACCGCCCCGACCGTCGTCATCCACGGCTCCGACGACCCATTGGTCCCCAAGGACGGCGGCGAAGACACCGCGGCCACCATTCCCGGCGCCGAACTGCACCTGATCCCCGGCATGGGTCACAACCTGCCGGCGCCGCTAATCGTGCCGGTTTGCGACCTGATCGAACGCGCCACGGCCAGGGCGCGGCTTTCGGCCTGATCCGCGCCCACCGTCCGTAGACTAGGTGAGCCGCCAAAGCCGGAGACCGGCTTTGGCGCTGTCGGCTCACGCTATGGCCGAGGTCGCACGCGCCGCCTGCCTCCCCCATCTACGGGGCTGATGAGAAGAGGACGCTCGCCCATGTGCCGCAACATCAAGACGCTGTTCAACTTCGACCCGCCCGCCACGGATGAGGAAATCCGCGACGCCGCGCTCCAGTTCGTCCGCAAGCTGTCCGGCTTCAACGCCCCGTCAAAGGCCAATCGCCAAGCCTTCGACACCGCCGTCGACGAAGTCGCCGCCGCCGCCCACCGATTGTTCGACAGCCTCGAAACAACGGCGAAGCCCAAGGACCGCGAGGATGAGGCCGCCAAGGCCAAGGCCCGCTCCACCGAGCGCTTCGGGACGAAGCAACCCGCCTAGGACTTCCGCCCCTTCAGCATCCTCACCGCGAACACTCCCAGCCCCGCAACCAGCGCCACCGCGCCGCCGATCAGGGCCGGGGCGCTCAGCGCCAGCTTGGCCTTGTCTGGGTTGGCGACGACCTCGGAAACGGTCTCGATGACCGATGTCGGCGGCGCGGCGGCTTGCGCCTCGTGGGTCCGGCGAAAGGTCACCGCCCCCGCCACCTTGTCGACGTCAGCCACCTGCCAGCCATGGTCCAGCCAGAAACGTTGATGCGGCTTCTCGGCGGTTCCGATCCACCACGCGGCTTGCTGGGCGGCCTTGGGCAGGGACGATCCCAGAACTCCCTCGATCTCGGCAAAGGTCGCGCGCCATTCATCGCCGTCATACAGCGACAATCGGTCAGACAGCGGCCGGTATTTACTCATGAAAGGTCTCCGTGATCCGAGGGGGCGGCGCCATGATGCCAGGGCCAGACCAGCCGCCGAAATCAAAAGGGGGGCATCGGTCACACGCGACGGGCCATGAGGATCACATGAAACTGCAGACTTTCGTGCTCAGTCGCCCCGCGATCATCGCGTTGGCGGTCGTGGCGATCCTGGCCCTGGTTCTGATCATGGTCTTGAACCCCAAGGCGTCACCGCCTCGCCGGGTGGACTCTGGGACCGTCGTCACCCTTCCCTATGTGCCGCCGCCGGAGCCCAGGCCGGAGGCGCCTGCCGCGCCGCCATTGCCGCCGACGCCGCCCGACGTCGCGCCGGTGGTCGAGGCCCCGCCGCCGGAGCGCCACTACGCGCCCACCGGCCCGGCCGCGCCGATTCCCTACGAGGAATTGGGACCGCCGGGCGCTCTCGAGGCCCCTTGGGCGCCCGAAGCGCCCCATGCTCCGCAGGCCCCAGAGGCTCCGCGCGCCTAAAGCCCCCTCGCCTTTCGGCCCTTGTGGCTCTAAAGGGCGCGGATGAACGAAGACGCCGTCCAGATCGTCGCCCGCGGCCCGCGCGCCGTGGCCGAAGCCGCCGCGCTAGCCATCGACGCCAATCCGCTGCTCGAAAGCGTGACCTATTCCATCCTGGAAGAGGACGAAGATCGCGGCATCTGGCGCATCGACGCCTTCCCGACCACGCCCGAGGAAGCCGATGGCCTGGTCGCGGCGCTGGGTGAATATCCTGAACTCAAGACCGTGGTCGAAAAACTGGCCGACGCCGATTGGCTGGCCATGGCGCTGTCGGGCCTGCCGCCCGTCCGGGCCGGCCGCTTCTTCGTCTTCGGCGCCCACGACAAGGGTCGCGCGCCCACCAACACCGTCAATCTGCGGATCGAAGCGGGCGCGGCCTTCGGCACCGGCCACCACGGCACCACTGTCGGCTGCCTGTTCGCCTATGACGAACTGATCAAGGCCCGCCGCTTCGAGCGCGTGCTGGACGTCGGCGCCGGCACCGGCGTGCTCGCCATCGCTGCGGCGCGCACCGGCAGCGCCAAGGCGGTCGGCACCGACATCGACGGCCCCTCGGTCCGCATCTCGCGTGAGAACGCCAAGCTCAACAAGGCGAACGCCCGCTTCGTCCACGCCTCGGGCCTCGGCCACCGGCTGGTGCGCGAGGCTGCGCCCTACGACCTAGTGTTCGCCAACATCCTGGCCCCGCCGCTGGTCGCCCTGTCGCACGACATCAAGGGCGCCCTGAAGCCCGGCGGCTTTGCGATTCTGTCGGGTCTGCTGCGCACCCAGGAGCGCCGCGTGCTCGCCGCCTATCTGTCCAAGGGCTTCCGCCTGCACCGCCGCCTGCATCGTGACGCCTGGGCCACACTGGTGTTGCGCCGGGCCTAGAGGGCCGGAACCGCAGCCGCAGGGCGACGTTCCTCCGCCCATCAGAGCGGCCGATCAGGCCGCCTCAGAAGGAGGAGGTTCCATTGGCTAACCCCAACGAGCCCTACGTCGAAAAGACCGTGATCGAGCAGCCCGCGACTGTGCGCCACGAAGTGGGCCCGGCCCCGCGTTCCAGCGGCGGATGGTGGATCGCCGCCCTGGTGGCGATCGTCGCAGTCGCGGCGATGTTCTTCATGATGAACGGCCGCACCGCCACGGAAAGCGACGTCATGGCCGCGCGCGAAAGCGGTCGCAGCGAGGCGATCATCGACAACGCAGCGGCGCAAGCCCAAGCGGCCGCCGCCAACGCCAGCCAGGCCTCGGCCAACGCCGCGTCGAGCATGGCCGACGCCACCCGCTCGGCCGCCGACAGCGCCAGCTCGGCGGCTGAACGCACCGCGGAGGCTAGCCGCAACGCCGCCGCCAGTGCGACCGACGCCGCCACCGACGCCGGCGACACGGCAGCGCCGAACTAGGCGTTCGCGGCCCGGCGGGCCGCCCACTCCTCCGCCAGCAAGGCGTAGACGTGGGTGTCCCGCCAGCGGCCGCGAACCTCGTGGTTCTTCAGCAGCGTCCCTTCACGTCGCATGCCGAGCTTCTCCATGACCTTGTAGGAGGCGGCGTTGCGTACGTCGCAGGTCGCAAAGACCCGATGCAGCCCCAGCGTCGTGAACGCGGTCTCGACAATCGCGTGGGCCGCCTCGGTCGCCAGACCCCGCCGCCAATAATCCTTGTTCAGGGTGTACCCAAAGTCGGCCGTCCGGTCGGCCTCGCTCTGGATCGACAGCCGGATGGCGCCGATCGCCCGGCCGGTATCCAGCAACTCCACCACCAGATTTACCTCGTCGCGCGGCCACTGCGCCGACATCGCCACCCAGCCGCCCAGGGCCTGGGCTGTCACCTCCGGCGTGTTCGGCCCCCAATCCATGAACCGCACCACGTCCGGATCGACGGCGTAAGCGTGGACGTCGTCATAGTCGCCCAGCCGCGCCTCACGCAGCAGCAGGCGCTGAGTGCCTATCGGGAACCAGGGTTGTTGAGGGGCGTCCGTCATCTGAGCTCTCTTCCGAAGGTCATGCCATCGGCGGGGCTCGTGTCCTCGACCCAGCCGGTGCGGCGGGGTCGTGGGTCTTTCTAGAGCAGGCGTTCAGCCCACACGAAGACGCACGGCCCCGTGGGGACCAGACGAATTCGACAGGTTGCAAGCGCTGTGCATGACGCTGTTATGTAGAACCTGAGACCGCCTGTCTAGAACGCGGGCCGCGCGGAGAGCGCCTCCAACCAATGGCGTTCGCGCTCCTTCAGCCACGTCCCTCGGCCCAGCGGCCCCAATTCGTCGTCCTCCAGCAGTTCGACGACCGCGAACTCGAAGCCATCCTCGCCACCATTCGCTTTCCAGGCCGCCTGCATGGCGTGGTTACGGTTTGATCCCTGGCGCAGGCTGAAGAACGAGCTGTTGCGCTGGCCGTCCAGGTTGCGCGAGGCGCCGACCCAGGTCTCGCCGGTCGCCGTGCAGCGCAGACTGAAGATCCCAACCGGGGTCTTGCGCTCCTTGTACTCGCGGATGGCCTCGCGGCGGCTTTGCTTGTCCATTCCCGCCAAATGGCCGAACCCGTTTTGGATGTCAATTATATCCGGGTAAAATAATTGGCGGCGCACTTTCATCGACTCCGCTTAGTCCATTGATCCGAGGTTCGTTGGAGGCCGATGATGGGGGAGACGCAGGCCAGCGCGCCGATCACGCCGCGCCGCGCGGTGTGGACCCTCGGGATCACCCAACTTGTTGGCTACGGCTGCTCGAGCTATCTGCCCGCCACCCTTGCGGCGGCGCAGGGCGCCACGCTCGGCGTCTCTACGGCGTTCGTCTTTGGAGCGTTCTCCGGCGCGTTGTTGATCTCGGGCCTGCTGGGCCCGATCACCGGTCGAGCCGTCGACCGCCATGGCGCCCGCCGCCCCCTCGCCGCCGGCAGCATCATCCTGGCGTTGGCGCTCATCGGCATGGCGCTGGCGCAAAACGCCGTGCAGCTCGTCGCGGCCTGGCTGGTGCTGGGCGTCGGCATGTCGCTTGCGCTCTACGACATCGCCTTTGCCGGACTGGTCGGCTGGTTCGGACTGGAAGCGCGCAGATCGATCACCGGCGTCACCTTGATCGCAGGTTTCGCCAGCACTATCGCCTGGCCGTTGACCGCCTGGCTGGAGGCGAAGGTCGGCTGGCGCGACACCGCCCTGATCTGGGCCGCCGCCAACCTGCTGATCGCTCTGCCATTGCACCTCACCCTGCCCCGCCAAGCGCCGAGATCGTCAGCACGCGTCCCGGAAGACGCACCTGAGCCTCCGCGGCCCGGCGTCGCCTTGCAGATGGTCCTGTTGGCCGTCGCCCTGGCGGTGATGGCGGGGATCGGCTCGATCATGGGGGCGCATCTGCCGCCGCTGCTCATCGGCGTCGGCGCCAGCGCCACAGCGGCCATCGTCGCCGGCATGCTGGTCGGCCCGGCCCAGGTCGCAGCGCGACTGGCCGAGTTTGCCCTGGTCCGCCGCATCCATCCCCTGGTCTCAGCCCGCGTCGCGGTCGCCTTGTTTCCGATTGGCGCAGGCTTGCTGCTGGCCTTTGGCCCGCTTGCAGCCGCTCCATTCGCAATCCTTTATGGCGCGGGCAACGGCCTCTTCACCATCGTGCGCGGGACCCTGCCGCTGGTGCTGTTCGGCGCGCAGAACTACGGCGGCCGGCTCGGCGCGCTCAACGTCCCCGCACGGCTGGTCGGAGCCCTCGCCCCCGTGCTCTTCGCCCTTGGCCTCGCCAAGTCCGAGCCGGGCGCGTTGGGGGTTCTGATAGCCGCCTGCCTGCTGGCGTTGATCTGTCTGTTCGCGCTGCGCAAACCCGCGCCCTAGGCTGGCGCGAAACGGCTCACGCGACTAAGTTCGCGCAATGCGCCAGACCTTCGACGAAAGCACCGATCCCTCCTTCGGGCCCAAGCACGTCCCCCTGATCCGCCAGGCCATGAAGGCCCAGGGCTTGGACGGCTTCCTGGTGCCCCATGAAGACGAGCATCAGAACGAGTACCTGCCGGCGGCCAATGACCGGCTCGGCTGGGCTACCGGCTTCACCGGCTCGGCCGGCGCGGCGGTAATCATGGCCGACAAGGCCGCCGTCTTCGTCGACGGCCGCTACACCCTGCAGGTTCGCGATCAGGTGGACGCTGGCGTGTTCGAGATCCGCGACCTCGTGGAGGGCGGCGTCTCGGCTTATCTGGAAACCGCCACGACGCGCGGCCAGACCATTGGCTACGATCCGCGCCTGCACGCCCCAGACGCCCTGGAGCGCCTGAAGGCCGCCGCCGCAAAGGCCGGCGCCAGCCTGAAGCCTGTCGCAACTAACCCGCTGGACGAAGCCTGGGGCGAGGCCCGCCCAGCCCAGCCCACCGCCCCGGTCGTCCCGCACCTGCTCGACTACGCCGGCGAAGACTCCGCCGCCAAGCGCGCCCGCATCGGCGAGGCCCTGGCCGCCCGCAACGCCGACGCCACGGTGCTGACCGCCCCGTCGTCCATCGCATGGTTGTTCAACGTGCGTGGCGGCGACGTCATCCGCTCGCCCCTGCCGCTTGGCCAGGCCATCCTGAACCGCGACGGCACGGCCCGGCTGTTCCTCGACCCGGTGAAGGTTTCGCCCGAACTGCGCGCCTGGCTGGGCAACGAGGTCAGCCTGGAAACGCCCGACGACCTGCCCGCCGCCCTGGAGGATCTGAAGGGCAAGCGCGTCCTGATCGATCCGGCCCAATCATCGGCCTGGTACTTCTCGGCCCTGCATAAGGCCGGCGCCGACGTCCTGCGCGGCGACGACCCCTGCGCCCTGCCCCGGGCCTGCAAGAACAGCGTCGAGATCGACGGGACCCGGGAGGCTCATGCCCGCGACGGCGTGGCGGTCACCCGCTTCCTGCATTGGCTCGCGACCGACGCCCAGGGGCGAACGGTCGATGAGGTCGAGGTCGTCACCCGCCTGGAAGGCTTCCGCCAAGACACCGGCGCCCTGAAGGATCTCTCGTTCGACACCATCGCCGGCGCCGCGTCGAACGGCGCCATCGTCCACTATCGGCCGACCACCCGGCTGAACAAGCAGGCCGAACAAGGCTCGCTGCTGCTGGTCGATTCCGGCGCGCAGTACCTGGACGGCACCACCGACATCACCCGCACCGTGGCCGTCGGCGAACCCAGCCAGGAAATGCGCGAGCGCTTCACGCTGGTTCTGAAGGGCCATCTGGCCCTGGCCGCCATCCGCTTCCCGGCCGGAACCACCGGCTCGGCCCTGGACGCCCTGGCCCGCGCCCCGCTCTGGCTCCAAGGCCTCGACTACGACCACGGGACCGGCCACGGCGTCGGCTCATACCTCGGCGTTCACGAAGGCCCGCAGCGGATTTCCAAGCTGCCGAACTTCGTCGCCCTGCAGCCGGGCATGATCGTCTCCAATGAGCCGGGCTACTACAAAGAAGGCGCCTACGGCATCCGGATCGAGAACCTGCAGTTCGTGACCGAGGCCGCCATGATCCCCGGCGGCGAGCGGCCGATGCTGGGCTTCGAAACCCTGACCATGGCCCCGATGGATCGAAGGCTGATCGTGGTCGAGATGCTGACGGCGCAAGAGCGCGCCCAGATGGACGCCTACCACGCCAAGGTCCTGGCCGTCGTTGGTCCGCGCCTGGAGCAGGCCGACGTTCGCGCCTGGCTGGAAGGCGCTTGCGCGCCGCTCTAATCACCGTGTCATCCCGGTTTGCGTGCAAGACCGGGACCCATTCGCTCCGAGGCGACCGAAAAAGGGCGCCGCCATGCTAGGCATGCAAGATCAGGTGGTGATGGGTCCCGGACAGCCGCTCCGCGGCTTCCGGGATGACACCAGAGAGCGCCCCTTACTCCCCCGCCATCTTCAGGATCGTCGACCACTCGTCGGCGCTGACCGGCGAGACCGAGAGCCGCCCCTGGCGGATCATGGGCATCTCGGCCAGGGCCGGATTGGCCTTCATCTGCGCCAGCGTCACCGAACGCGGGAGCTTGCGAACAGGCGTCAACTCGACGGCCACGAACTTGCCTGTGGGGTCACTGGCGTCCGGAAAGGCTTCCCGCGCCACCTGCGCGACGGCGACCACGTCCTTGCCCTCCTGCGAGTGGTAGAACAGCACCTGATCGCCAACCTTCATCGCCTTCAGGTGCGAGGCGGCGGCAAAATTGCGCACTCCATCCCAGACGGTTCGGCCGTCCCGCTCGAGATCATCATAGGAATAGGTGTCAGGTTCGGATTTCACGAGCCAATGAGACGCCACGAGATCCTCCTTGCTTGCCTAGGCGGTTAGTTAAGCCCCTAACCACCCACCATCGCCAGCCATTCATCCTCGGTCATCACCTGGATGCCGAGATCGGTGGCGGTCTTCAGTTTCGAGCCCGCGCCTGGGCCAGCCACGACCAAGTCAGTCTTCTTGGACACCGAACCGGAGACCTTCGCGCCCAACGCCTCGGCCTGGGCCTTGGCTTCATCGCGGGTCATCTTTTCCAGACTGCCGGTAAAGACGATGGTCTTGCCGGCCACGGCGGTGTCGGTCTTCGGCCGCTCGGCCGGGATCACCGATAGCTCGGCCAGCAAGGCGTCGACCTTGGCGCGATTGTGCTCCTCGCCGAAGAACTCGGCGACCATGCGGGCCGCCACGGGCCCCACAGCGTCCACCGACGAGATTTCGCGGAATTCCTCGCCCGGCATCTCCGACAAGGCCGCCTTCGCCGCCGCCTGGAACGTCGGCCAGTCGCCGAACCGCTCCGCCAGCGACTGCCGCGCTCGGGTGTTGAGCCGCGGAATGGCCAACCGCAGGTGCTCTTCCAACGACGCGCCGGGCGGGATCAGCAATGCCTGCGGATGACGGGCATAGGCGAGGATCGCCTCCACCGCAGTCGGTCCGACGCCGTCCAATTCCGACAGCGCCTGGGCCCCGGCGCCGGGGCGCTGAGCGGCCGCGGCGTTGGCCGTGGCGATGAAGTGTTCCACTGTCTCGAAGTGCCGGGCCAGGGCCGTGGAGGTGGTCTCGCCGATGTGGCGGATGCCCAGCCCGAAGATGAAGCGGTCCAACGGGATAGCCCGCTTGGCCTCGATGCCGGCGATTAGATTGCGAACCGAGGTCTCGCCATATCCGTCCGTAGTGCGCAGCTCGGCCAGCTTTTCCTCGTCACGGGCCAGCCGAAAGATATCGGCCGGTTCCTTGACCCAGCCGCGCTCATAGAAGGCGGTGAGCTGCTTCTCGCCCAGACCTTCGATGTCATAGGCGCGGCGCGACACGAAGTGGCGCAGGTGCTCGATGCGCTGGAACGGGCAGGCGAACTCGCCCGTGCAACGGCGGACCACCGTCTCGGCTCCCGCCGCGGTGGTTTCCTTGGCCAGCGGCGTCTTGAGCGGGCACGGGCAATGTGTCGGGAACTCGAAGGGCGCGGAATCAGCCGGGCGCTCATCCAGCACCGGTCCCAGGATCTGCGGGATCACATCGCCGGCGCGCTGCAGGATCACCATGTCGCCGACCCGAACGTCCTTGCGGGCGATCTCGTCGGCGTTGTGTAGGGTGGCGTTCTCGACCACCACGCCGCCCACCGTCACCGGCCGCAGCCGCGCCACCGGCGTCACCGCCCCCGTGCGACCAACCTGAATGTCGATAGCCTCTAGGATGGTCCTCGCCTGCTGCGCCGGGAACTTTCGCGCCACGGCCCAACGCGGCGTGCGGGTGATGAAGCCCAGGCGTTGCTGCCAGTCGAGGCGGTCGACCTTGTAGACCACGCCGTCGATATCGTAGCCGAGCTTGGGGCGGACAGCCTCCATGGCTCCATAGGCGTCCAGCAGCCCCTGCCCGCTGATCACCCGCCGGCTCTCCGGCGTGGTCTGAAAGCCCCAGGACTTCAGTTTGGCCAGCGCCTCCCATTGGGTCTCGGCGAACGGCTGGCTGAGCAGCCCCCACGCATAGGCGAAGAACCGCAACGAACGGGTGGCGGTGATCTTCGGATCGATCTGGCGCAGCGAGCCCGCCGCTGCGTTGCGCGGATTAGCGTAGGTCTTCTGGCCCGCCGCCTCGTTGGCGGCGTTCAGCGCGGCGAATTCTTCATGGCCGAGATAGACCTCGCCCCGGATCTCGATCACCTCGGGCCAGCCAGTCCCCAACAGCCGCTTGGGAATCTCCGAGATGGTGCGCAGGTTCTCGGTGACATCTTCGCCGGTCTTGCCGTCGCCGCGGGTCGCGCCCTGGACCAGAACGCCCTTCTCGTAACGCAGTGAAGCCGACAGGCCGTCGATCTTCGGCTCTGCCGTATAGGCCACCTCCTCGGCGCCCGACAGCCGCAGGAACCGGCGGATCTTGGCGTCGAACTCGAGCGCGTCGTCGTTCGAGAACGCATTGTCGAGGCTGAGCATCGGCACGCCGTGCTCTACGGGCGAGAACTGCTCGGCCCGTGCCGCCCCGACCCGCGTCGACGGTGAGTTTTCACGGATCAGGTGCGGGAACGCCGCCTCCAGCGCCGCATTGCGCCGTTTCAGCTCGTCATACTCGCCGTCCGAAATGGTCGGAGAGTCTTCCTGGTGATAGCGGATGTCGTGCGCGGCGATCTCGTCGGCGAGCCGCGTCAACTCCTCGGCCGCCTGCGCCTCGGTCAGGTCTGTCGGTATCTCAGGCATCCATCAGCGCCCTGGCCGCGGCGCGCGCAGCGTCGGTGATCTGTGCGCCGGCCAGCATGCGGGCGATCTCTTCCTCCCGCTCATTGAGCGAAAGGGTCTCGACCGCCGTGCGGATGCGTTCGCTGTCGCCGGCCTTGGAGATCCGCCAGTGCGCCTCGGCCCGCGCGGCCACCTGCGGCGAGTGCGTCACCACCAACACCTGGGCGTCGGAGGCCAGGCGCTTCAGGCGCAAGCCGACCGCGTCGGCGACGGCGCCGCCAACGCCCTGGTCGACTTCGTCGAAGATCATCAAGGGTTGCGGTCCCTCGGCCCGGCCCGCCAGCGAAGCCTTCAAGGCCAAGGCGAAGCGCGCCAATTCGCCGCCAGAGGCGATCGCGCCCAGGTCACCGAACGGCGCGCCGGGATTGGTGGCGATCTCGAAGGCGACACGGTCCTGGCCGGTGGGACCGGTACGGTCTTCGGCCAAGGGCTCCACCGCCACCCGGAACCGCGCCTTGTCCAGCTTCAGCGGCGCCAACTCGGCCATGACCGATGCCGCCAAGCGTTCGCCCGCCGCCCGCCGCGCGTCCGACAACTTGCCGGCGTCGGTCATATAGGCGGCGCGCGTCGCCGCCACCTCGGCGTCGGCCGCCTTCAGATCGTCTTCCGAGGACTCCATCGCCCGCAGCCGCTCGGCGAAGCGCACCCGAAGGATCGGCAATTCCTCGACGCTGACCGACAGCTTGCGCGCCATGCCGCGCAGTTCGAACAGCCGCTCCTCTGTCTTTTCCAATTGGTCGGGCCGGAAATCGAAAGCGTCGGCCACCGCATCGACAGCGGCCTCGGCCTCTTGGGCCTCGCTGAACACCCGGTCGATCGCGGCGCTCGCCGTGGCCAGGCGGACGACGGCGGGCCCGTCCTCCGCAGCTCCGGCGGCGAGCGCGCGTGTCCGCGCGTGCTCGACGGCGCGCACAGCCTGGACCAGGCGTCCTGTCAGGCCATCGAAAGCCTGGCGCGCCTCGGCGATATCGGTCAGCGCCTTTTCAGCCGCGCCCAGAATGGCGCGTTCCTCGGCCAGCCGAACTTCCTCGCCCTCGTGCGGATCCAATCGGTCGAGCTCGGAGAGCCGCAAGGCCAGCTCCTCGGACTCCTCGGCCGCCTGGGCGACGGCGGCGCGCAACTCATCGGCGCGGGCGCGGGCGGCCTTCCAGGCGTTCCAACGTCCGGCGACCGCGCTGGTCAAGCCGCCCAGCGACCCGTAGGCGTCCAGCAAGGGACGATGGGTGCGGGCGTCCAACAGGCCAACCGTCTCGTGCTGGCCATGCACCTCAAGCAGCAGCTCGCCCAGTTCGCGCAGCACGGTGGCGCTGGTTGCCTGATCGTTCACGAAGGCGCGGCTGCGGCCGTCGGCCGACAGCGTGCGCCGCAGGACCAGATCCTCGTCGCGGGCGTAGGAAATGCCCTTCTCTTCCAGGATGTCCCAGACGGGGTGTTCGGGGGCCGGCGCGAAAACCGCGGACACCGCAGCCTGGCTCGCCCCTTGGCGCACGAGACCAGCCTCGGCGCGCGCGCCCGTGGCAAGGCCCAGGGCGTCGAGGATGATCGACTTCCCTGCCCCTGTCTCGCCCGTCAGCGCCGTAAGGCCCGGACCTATGGAAAGGTCCAGCGCCTCAATCAGCACCACGTCGCGGATCCATAGCCCGATCAGCATGTCGGCAAGATCGCCTGGAATCAGACGGCGCGAAAGCCCGTCAGTTCACTTAAAGTTCTATTTGTCGTCGCCGCCCTTCACGAACGGCAGGCGGGAGAGCAGGCCCTTGCGCTTGGTCGGCTCGGCCGAGGCCGCCGCGGCTTGCGGTTCGGCGGGCGTCGCGACCGGTTCAGCGGCCGGCGCAGGGGCAGCCGCAGGCGCTGCCGGAGCCGCCGCATCGTAGCCCGGCGGCTTCACGGTGGCGTCCTTGTCCTTCACGAACGGCAAGTGCGACACGAGGCTGCGGCGCTCGCCCTTGGTCGGCTCGACCGCCGGGCGCAGGCCCTTGTCGGTCAGCAGGCGGTAGGCGTCGCGATACCAGACATCGCCTGGATAGTTGTAGCCAAGGACCGCGCCATTGCGCTTGGCCTCTTCGATGAGGCCGAGCGTCAGATAGGCTTCGACCAGGCGATACAGCGCCTCGGGCGTGTGGCCCGTGGTCTGGTAGCGGTCGATCACGGTCTTGAAACGGCCCACCGCGGCCAGGGTGTCCCCCTGGCGCAGATAGTAGCGGCCGATGGTCATTTCCTTGCCGGCCAACTGGTCATTGACCATGTCGATCTTCAGGCGCGCATCGGCGGCGTATTCGGTGTTCGGATAACGCTGGACGATTTCCGTCAGGTTGTTCAGCGCCTGCGCGGTCGCAGCTTGGTCCCGGCCCACATCGACGATCTGCTCGAAGTAGGAAATGGCCTTCAGATAGTGGGCATAGGCCGCGGCCGGATTGCCTGGGTACAGCGAAATGAAGCGGTCGGCGTCGCCGATGGCCTCGGCATAGTCATTGCCCTGATAGTGGGCGTAGGCCGTCATCAGGATCGCGCGGCGCGACCACTCCGAATAGGGATGCTGACGCTCGACTTCGCCGAAGTACTGGACGGCCTGATTCCATAGGCCGCGGTCCAGTCGGTCCGCGCCAGTGGCGTAGAGCAGCTCCACAGGCCGCTCTTCATAGGCCAGCCGAGGCTTCTTATCTTTACCGGCGCAGCCGGCCAGGGCGAGGACGGCGACGCTGACGACAAGCGCCGTGCGAGTCCGGGAATTGCGAAGCAAGGACACCTACACCTCTAAAGGACCGACGCGCGCCCCAGCGCCGCGAGTCCACGCTTCTACATCATGCAATGCGGGGCGCAAATGCGGCGAAGCCTAGGAAAGCCCGCTCGCGCCGTCGTCGGCGCCAAGACAGGTTGAATTGGAGGGGGCCACGGCCCGCTTCCCATGCGCGCGAACGACATGACGCATCCACGAACGGCCAGGAATGGACGGCCTAGACCGCCTCGGCGAGTTCCGTGACCAGGGTGCGGTAACGCCACGACTTGGGCGAGGCCAACAGAGCGCGAACCAGCTGGTTGTTGAGGCCGTGCCCGGCCAACACGCCCTCGAAACGGCCGAGGATCGGCGCGCCCAGGACGTAGAGGTCGCCAATGGCGTCCAGCGCCTTGTGGCGCACGAATTCGTCCGGACGGCGCAAGCCTTCTGGATTGAGAATGCGGTCGCCCTCGATGACAACGGCGTTTTCCATCGAACCGCCGCGCGCCAGACCGATGCTGCGCAGGTATTCGACCTCATGCAGGAAGCCGAAGGTGCGGCAATTGGCCAGTTCGTTGCGGAAAGTCCGCTCGTCCATCGGCATGTCGATCCGCTGACGCCCAATGGCGGCGGAATCGAAAGCGATCTCGAAGGCGACTTCGAATTGATCGGACGGCGTCAGGGTGGCGCGCTTGTCGCCGTCGACGAATTCGATCGGCTCGATGATCTCGATATAGCGGCGCGGCGCATCCTGCGGACGACGGCCGGCGCGGTCCAGGATCTGCACGAACGGCAGCGAAGAGCCGTCCATGATCGGCATTTCAGGACCGTCCAGCTCGACCACGGCGTTGTCGATACCCAGCATCGCCATCGCGGCCATCAGGTGCTCGATGGTGGAGACGCTGACGCCGGCGGCGTTCTCGATCACGGTGCCGAGCTGGGTCTTGGTCACGGCCTCGCCCGAGACGGGAACGCGGTTGTCGCGGTCGGTGACGTCGGTGCGGACGAAGACGATGCCGGAGTTGGCCGGCGCGGAGCGAACGGCCACGCGGGTGTAGGCGCCGGTATGGACGCCGACGCCGGCGAAGATGGCCGGACCCTGGAGGGTGTTCTGAAACTCTTGTGCGCGCAAAACTCGCTGCCTTCTCGGTTCGATCTTGCGGCCGGAGTGGCCACGGTACGCCCCAGTTGTCAGATAAGGGATTATGCTGCGGCGCCGCAAAACAACTCCTGTTTCGCAATGTTTCGATTAAGAACCCTTTAGGAATCAAGGCGAAAGAGCGGCAAGTTCGCGCCGAGTACGGGCCGCTTCGCGGCGGGACCGTTGACCCCGACAAGCACCGCCTTGTAGCCTCGACTTCCCACACGACGTCGACAGGAGGCTGCGATGGCAGGACCCCAGGAATACTCCCCGCGCGTGATGGGTGGAGCCGAGCCGCCGGAAACGGCCGCCTAGCCTTCCCTCGTCACGCATTGCCGAGCTCTTGGAGCTCCCGACGCGCCTCTGCGCGTCAGTGACGAGACCGAAATGACCTATGAAATCAAAGCTACAGCGCCATCGCGCGCCGCAGCGACCAACCTGCTGGACGACTGGGCGCTGCTGAATATTGAGATGCGCTCGCGTTTCATCCTCGGCCCCGACGGCCGCCTGATGAATGAGAACGACCCCGACCGCTCCCCCGCGCCGCTGATGTTCATGGCTGGGTGCCAGGCGGGCAACCTCGTCAGCTTCAGTCGGGAGGTGGACGAGGCGACAAGGGCGGAAATCACAGACCTCGCATTGAGCGAGCCGCCGCTTGCCGAACGTGAAAGCACGCCGCGCCATCTGCAACGATACATAGAGCGCCTATCAAGGAACGGCGGGGCGAGCCTGAGCCCGGGCCTAAGCTTCCATCTTCCCCATGGCGTCCAGATCGACGGTGACGCACGCCTTGTTTTCTCCGACAGCCCCGAAGGCGCACGACTTCTAGAAGACATCAACACGCGGGGCATGCCTCCGGCCTTGGTCGAGATAGGGTTCCATGGGGTTGAAGACCTCTGGGCCCCTTGGTGCCTGGCCGTGCAGGACGGCGAGGTCGCGTCCCTGGCCTTCGCCGCGCGCCTGGGCTCGGAGGGCGCAGAACTTGGCCTGGCCACATCGCCGCCGTTCCGCGGTCGCGGTCTGGCCGCGGCGGCCACAGCGGGTTGGACCCGGCATACCGACTTGGCCGGCCAGACGCTGTTCTACAGTACGGCCAGAACCAACCTGGCCTCCCAGCGCGTAGTCGCCAAGCTGGGGCTGAGGTTCATTGGCGCCACGATGGGCATATCGCGCGAAGCCTAGCCCCAAACGCAAAATGGCCGGGCGATGCGCCCGGCCATTTCACTCTGGTTGTTTAGACGCCTAGTTCGCGAGGCGACGCAGGAAGGACGGGATTTCCAGGTCTTCCTGGTTCTCGATCTGGGCCTCTTCCATCGGCTGCTCGACCGGCAAGGCGCCGCCACGGCTGACGGGGGCCTGCCGCGGCGCGGGGGCCGGAGCCTCGTAACGCGGACGGCTGCCGAACAGGCTCAGGAAACCGCCACGTTGCGGGCGACGATCTTCATAGGCCGCCTCGGCGAACAGCGGTTCTTCTTCCTGCTCCTCGACCATCGGATCGACGATCTTGGTCATCGGACGGCTGATCTGCGGCTCGGGGGCGGGCGTCGGGGCCGGCGCGGGCGCAACGGCCTGCGGCGCAGCGTAGAGGTCGCCCTGCTCTTCTTCCTCGAACTTGGAGACGATCGGGGCCGGAGCAGGAGCAGGCGCAGGGATCGGGGCCGGAGCAACAGCTTGCGGCGTCGGCGGCACGTAGGCGGCCGGTTCCGGATAGCGCGGCGCGGGACGGTCGGCGAAGCTCGGCGGGGCCGGGCGTTCATAAGTCGGGGTGGTCCGCATCACCGGCTGGGTGACGGGAGCCGGACGGCTGACCTCCGCGCGCAGCGGCGGAGCGGTGAGCGGCATCCGCTCGACCTTCGGCTCGATGGCGGCGATGGAGGCGCCGTCCATGCCGGTGGCGACCACCGAAACGCGGATCATGCCTTCCAGCGTCGGATCGAACGCCGCGCCGAAGATGATGTTGGCCTCGGCGTCGACCTGCTCGGAGATCGCGTTCGCGGCTTCGTCGACTTCCAGCAGGGTCATGTCGAGACCGCCGGTGACGTTGACCAGGACCGCCTTGGCGCCCTTCAGCGAGACTTCGTCCAGCAGCGGGTTGGCGATGGCGTTCTGCGCGGCCATCAGGGCGCGGTCGTCGCCGGTCGCCTCGCCGGTGCCCATCATCGCCTTGCCCATTTCGGTCATGACCGTGCGGACGTCGGCGAAGTCGAGGTTGATCAGGCCCGGCAGCACCATCAAGTCGGTAATGGAGCGAACGCCCGAGTGCAGTACCTGGTCGGCCATGCCGAAAGCTTCGGCGAAGGTGGTGCGCTCGTTGGCGACCCGGAACAGGTTTTGGTTCGGAATGACGATCAGAGTGTCGACGTAGCGCTGCAGCTCGCCGATGCCGGCGTCGGCCAGGCGCATGCGGTGGCGGCCTTCGAAGTGGAAGGGCTTGGTGACCACGCCCACCGTCAGGATGCCGCGTTCACGCGCGCACTTGGCGATGATCGGCGCGGCGCCGGTGCCGGTGCCGCCGCCCATGCCGGCGGTGATGAAGATCATGTGGGCGCCGTCGAGGTGCTCGCCGATCTCCGGGATCGACTCCTCGGCCGCGCTCATGCCGACCTCTGGGTGCGCGCCGGCGCCGAGGCCTTGCGTCACCTGCACGCCGAGTTGGATACGGCGGTCGGTCTTGGCGAATGAGAGTTGCTGGGCGTCCGTGTTGGCGACGACGAATTCGACGCCCTCGAGCCCTGCCTCGATCATATTGTTAACGGCGTTGCCGCCGGCGCCTCCGACGCCGAAAACGACGATGCGCGGCTTGAGTTCGGTCGCGCGCGGCGCGGAAAGTGCGATAGCCATTGGGACCCTATGTCCTCCGTACCGTGGTCAAGGGAACCGCCGGCGAATCACCCGCCTGGTCCCCGCGACGGCTGACGTTAAGGAAGCGCCCACCATCGTTAATTGCCGGTTAACTGCATAAGGCGAGTCGGGCGTGCGTCGACCCGGAACGGCCTGCATCCACAACAAAATTTCTTGCTGGGTAAGGCTTAGCTGCCGACCGGGTCCCAGCCGGGCCGCTCCCCCGACTTCAGACCCCGCTCATTCGGCGCAACATGCTCAACGAACAGGGTTTTATACCGAAGACGACTCACTCAAGCGCAGACCGAAGCCTCGCCATACGCCCCCGGTGATCCGAAGTTTAGAGGTTTTCGCGCAACCAGGCGGCGGCCTTCGCCACAGGATTGGCCCGAGGGTCCAGCGGCTCGCGGCGCATCTTGACCGAGGCGAGCGCCTTGGCCGACACCGCCTCACGCGGCCCGAAGGCGGCACGTTGGAGGACGCCCGCAGCGGCGCAGAAGGCCGGACCGGAAGCCGCGTCGGCCAGATGCGGCACCCGGCGCGGACGGCCCAGGCGGACCTGACGGTCGAATACCCGCACCGCGACCTCGCGCACGCCAGCCAGTTGGCTTGCGCCGCCCGTCAGCACGATGCCCGCTCCGGCCTCGACCGGCGCGCCTGACGCCTTCAGGCGATCACGCAGCAGTTCCAGGGTCTCTTCGACGCGCGGGGCGATGATGCCCTTCAGCAACGAGCGCGGCGCGATGACTGGACCGGCGCCCGGATCGTCTCCGCGCGGCGGAGCTTCGATCATCTCACGGTCCTCGTTCGCCGAGGCGATGGCCGAGCCATGCAGGGTCTTGATCCGCTCGGCCCCGGCGATCGAGGTCGACAGGCCGCGCGCGATATCGGCGGTCACGTGCCCCCCGCCGACCGCCAGCGTCTCGACGTGGACCAGGCTGCCGCCGCTGAACACCGCCGCGGAAGTCGAGCCGCCGCCCATGTCGATGCAGACCGCGCCGAGATCCATCTCGTCTTCTTCCAGGGCGGCCAGCGCCGAGGTGAAGGGCGCGGCGACCACGCCTTCGAATTGCAGGTGAGCGCGCTCGACGCAAGCTCCCAGGGTCTGGAACACCGCTTCGCTCACCGAGACGACCAGCAGTTCAACGCCCAGCGAGCGACCGAACATGGCGCGCGGATCGCGAATGGCGGCCTGCCCGTCAACCGACCAGGCGACCGGCAGGATGTGGGCCGCGCGGCGGCCGGGAATCTTGATCTGGGCCAGCGCCTGCTGGATCGCGCGCACCAGGTCGCCATCCGAGATCGGACGCGCGCCGATGGAGACACGGCCCGAAATCCGGTGGCTGGCCAGTTGGCCGCCGGCCGTGGCGACAGTGACGCCCTGGACCTGCACGCCGGCCACGTTCTCGGCCCGCTCGACGGCCTGGGCGATGGCGTCTGACGCCTCGTCGAGATTGATGATCGCGCCGCCGCGCACGCCGCGCGACTGGACATAGCCGACGCCTGCGGCGGTCAGGGTGCGATCGCCCCGCCGCACGCCGTCCGGCTTCATGATGAAGCAGGTCACCTTGGACGCGCCCAGATCCACGGCCGCGACCACAGGCTGGCGGCCCAGCGCGGCCTTCAGGCCTTCGCGGTTTTCCTTGCGGTCGTCAACGCGGCTCGACAAGTCCTCAGTCCCTTCTTCTAGCTTAGGCGCCGTTGGCGACGAGTTGGCCCGGCAGGACCCCGTCGCGCGGGCGAACAGCAACAACCGTCGGATCGCGCAGGTCGATCCGCTCGAAGCCCAGCTCCAGGATCCGCGAGCGCTGGTCGAGCTGCTCAAGCTGGATCAAGGCCGCACCCTCATCGACCGCGGGCAGTTGGACCAGCGATCCATCCTTCATCCGCAAATCCCAGCGACGCCCATCGACCCGCACCAGGGCCTCCACGCGCTCGGCCAGGCGCGGACGCGCGGCGACTTCAGGCAGGATCGCGGCGGCGGCCTCGTTGGCCCCTGCCCCCACGATCAACGGCAAGGTCGGGAAGCGGCCGGGATTGGCCTCCGGAATGACACGGCCGGTCTCGTCGATGACATGGCTGCGTCCACCGCTCTGCCAGACCGCGAGTTGACGGCGCTCAACCACCGCCAACACCAGGGTGTCAGGCAGTAAGCGCACGACACGCGCTTCCTTGACCCAGCCCACGGCTTCGACGCTCTGGCGGATCTGCTCAAGGTCCAGGCCGAGCAGCGGCTGGTCCTGATAGATACCCGCCGCACGCAGGATGTCCGGGGTCGCCATTTCCGAAGCGCCCTGAACGTGGACGGCCTTCAGCTTGAACCCCATGTTCGCCAGTTGACCGCCGACGCCGGCGCTCATTGAGGCGCCCAGCTTTTCGGCGCGGTGGCCGGTCGCCATCGTCAGGACTAGGGCCACGGCGACGACGCCGCCGGCCGCCAGCATGGCATTGCGCGGCGACAGGCCGACGCCTTGGGCGGCGCCCAATTTCCCAGGTGCGTAGGACGCCCCCGGCTTTCCCGCCCGGGGCTTAGATTTGGAGCTAGCGGGCGTTTTCGCCCGGGGCTTCGCTGACGCTCGCGACTCCCCCCGCACTGCCGCGGGCATACGCATCCTCCGTGATCCAAAGCACTAGACGGTCGAACTCCACGCCCTTCAGCGCCGCCTGCTCGGGAACGAGCGAAGTCGGCGTCATGCCGGGTTGGGTGTTCACCTCTAGAAGGACCAGAATGTCGTTAATGTCGTCATAACGAAGGTCAGATCGGGTAACCCCTCGGCAACCAAGCGCGGCATGCGCCCGCTCGGCCATTTCGAGGGCTTTTTCGTACGCATGGGCCGGAATCTCGGCCGGGAGGACGTGTTTCGAGCCGCCTTCGGCGTATTTCGCCTCGTAATCGTAGAAGCCCGAGACCGGTAAAATGTCGGTGACCGTTAACGCCTTGCCGTCCATCACCGCCACCGCCAGCTCCTTGCCGCGGATGTAGGGCTCGACCATCACCTCTTCGCCGAACGTCCAGCTCGGGTCGATCAATTCCTGTGGGGGCTGGTTGGCGCCTTCGGCGACGATGAACACCCCCACCGAGGATCCCTCGGCGTTCGGCTTGATGACATAGGGCGGCGCCATCACGTGGCCGGCGGCGGCGACATGACGATTGAACAGCCCGCCGCCTGGAACTACCACGCCGGCGGCCGCCATCACCGCCTTGGACTTGTCCTTGTCCATGGCCAGCGCCGAGGCCAGCACGCCGGAGTGGCTGTAAGGGATGGCGAGGGTTTCCAAGATCCCCTGGACGCAGCCGTCCTCGCCCCATTCGCCATGCAATGCATTGAAGACGACATCAGGCTTCAAACCAGTCAGCACCTGGGCTAGGTCGCGACCGGCGTCCACGTAGGAAACCTTGGCGCCGAGCCGTTCCAACGCAGCGCCGCACTCCTTGCCCGAGGACAGGCTGACCTCGCGCTCGGAAGATAGACCGCCCCAGAGCAGGGCGACGTGGTGTCCAGAAAGGGGAAGGCTCACTTGCTCACCGTCGCGGTCTTGCGGAAATCGATATCGCTGTCGGCCACCGTGTAGACGAAGGCCGTCCACACCGCGACGTTCTGGGCTAGTTCCTTCGGATCGACCTTGTCCAGCGTATCATCCGCCGAGTGGTGCAGATCGAAGTAGCGGGTCGCATCCTGCTGGAACTCGGTCACCGGCACGCCCAGGCGCTTCAGCCCTGCGACGTCGGCGCCGCCATCCTCGGCCGGCTGGCGCGAGATGATCGTGAGCGGCGCCACCGTCGCGGCGAACGCTTTCATGGCGGGATGATCCAGACTGCCCAGGGGGAGCTTGGCGTTGAAGATCTCGCCCGCGCCGAGGTCGCTTTCCCCGGCCACGATGATGTTGGCCGCCTCACCCGCGTGGGCGTCGGCATAGGCCTGCCCAGAACCGCCCTGCTCCTCGGCGCCCCACATCACCACGCGAATGGTCCGCCGGGGCCGCTGCGGCAGATCAGAGATCAGCTTGGCGGCGGCCGTGGTGATGGCGATCCCGGCCGCGTCGTCCACCGCGCCGGCGCCGGCGTCCCAGGAATCCAGGTGACCGCCGATCACGATCACTTCTTCAGGCCGCTCGCGGCCCTTGATCTCCCCGACGACATTATAGGCCGGCGCCTTGTCGCGCTGGGTCGAGGCCATGGAGAGCTTGATCCGCACAGGCTTGCCGCGCGCGACCATCCGCTCCAGCAGGTCGGCGTCAGGGGTGGACAGCGCCGCCATCGGAATGCCCGAGGCCCCGCCGCCGCCGGTGTGCGGCAGGCGGGTGTCGTCGGTCGAGACCGAGCGGACCAGATAGGCCGCCGCCCCGCGCTTGGCCGCCTCCGGGCCGCCAGCCGACCGGGCGCGCACGCCGTCAGCATAGCCCTTGATGTCCTGGGTGCGCCGGGTGCGTTGGGTCACGACGGCGATCTTGCCCTTCAGCGCTCCGGGCGGCAGGGCCAGCATCTCGTCCAAGGTCTTGAAGAGCGCAATCTCGGCCTCCAACCCGCCGGCCGGCGTCGGTGTCGAGCGGCCGAGGCCGAGGATCTGCAGCTTCTGGGGATAGGGCGAGACCACCTCGGCGCTCTCGGCGCCCCGCAGCCATGATCCGGTCTCGAACGTCTCGACGTGGACGTTCTCGAACCCGAGGCTCTTCAGCTTGGCCACGCCCCAGTCGCGCGCGCGATCCATCCCCGGCGAGCCTTGCGGCCGAGCCCCGACCTCGGTGGTCAGGGACTCGGTCACGTCCCAGGCGGTCGTGTCTTTAAGAGCCTTGTCGCGCAGCGCCGCGGCTGTCGCGGCCAGGTCAGCGGCGTGGGCAGGATAGGCGGAAATCAAGGTGGCCGCAGTGGCCGCAAGCAAAGCAATACGCATGCCCGGCGGGTGCGCTACCGCCAAGGCCATGTCAAGGCCGCGCGCTGCTGACAGCATGTTGGCCGCAGGCCCGGTCCATCCTGACGCCAACAGGAGACCGCCATGATCGTCACAACCGCCCTCGACCGCCTTCCCGCCCCGCCCTGCGCCCAACTCCTTGGCTGGCGGATCCTCGACGCCCGGCCCCTGGACGGCTGGATCCGGATCGGGTTCGAAGGCCGACCTGAGTTCTGCAACCCCGCCGGCGTCATCCAGGGCGGCTTCCTGGCCGCCATGCTCGACGACACCATGGGACCGGCGATCTTCGCCCACACCGAAGGCGCGCTCTACTCGGCGACCATCGAGATGAGCGTGCGATATCTGGCCCCGGCCAGGGTCGGCGCGATCATCGGCGAAGGTCAGGTCGTGCAGCTTGGGAAAAGTGTCGGCTTTGTGGAGGCTCGCCTGCTCGATGAGCATGAAATGTGTCTGGCGAAAGGCGCAGCAAGCGTTCGCCTAGTGCCTGCGGGACACATTTTCGAACGCGAAACGAACCCGCATAGGGCTGACTGATCTGATTTTTCCCCCATGGCGCGAATACTTCCACCGATGGGATGATCTGAGGTCAGGCCCTTAGTATTCATTTACCGGGTTAACCAATCATCAATCATAGCTGCTTGCAGATTTTACATTCCAACGTTATTCAATGGCCAAGTTTCGCATCCGCTCGGGGATGCGAGGGAGGCTCAAAAATGCAACTTAAGTTCAAAGCGCTCGCCGCGAGCGTCGCGCTTGCGGCCGCTGGCCTAGCTTCAACCGCGTCCGCCGGCGTGGTGACGATCACCAACATTCAGGGAACCTGGAGCGTCGCCAGCCCGACGGGAACGATCTCCAACAACTCCCCCACCTCGACCGTCAGCTGGGGAACCGGCACTCAGGATGGCGGCTACAAGAAGAGCAGCTACGCCTTCACGGCGGCGGCGGCCCCGTACAACGAAAACCTCGGTAACGGCGACGCGGGCACGCCCTTCAAGCTCGGCACCTTCCAGCACAACAACTGGCCCGTCACCGGTGCGACCCTTCAAACGGTCACGCTGACGGTCAAGGCCATCGTCAACATCGACGGCCACGACATTGGGCTTCAGGACTTCGTGTACAACTTCAGCCACGTAGAGACCCCGAACGAGGGCTCGGGCCGCCACAACAGCTGCCAGTTCGGCGGGACCTCGGGTGACGCGAACAATCCCTACGGTTGCTCCGACAAGGTCGTGGTGAACCCGATCTCCTACAACAACACCTTCACCTACGGCCGCGACACCTACACGCTCGACATTGCCGGCTTCCTGGTCGGCAACACCCTGACCAGCTCCTTCATTACGAAGGAAAGCGCGGTCGTCAGCGAGAAGTGCGGCAAGGATAAGAAGGGCAAGTGGAAGTATTGCGACGTCACCCACGCCTTCGACAACAAGGCCGACATCATGGCCTCGGTCAGCATGATCAGCTCGGCGGTTCCTGAACCGGCGACCTGGGCGATGATGATCGTGGGCTTCGGCGCCGTGGGGACGATGGTCCGCACCTCGCGCCGCCGGAACGCGCTCGCCGCCTAGGCCGGCAACATTCTCCAGTCGCGCCGTCGGTCTTCGGACCGGCGGCGTTTTTTTATGCGGTGACCATCGCCAAGCTCCGGCCATCCTCATCGAGGACCGCCGCCGAACTCAGCGCCAACCGGCGCCAGAAAGGCATGGGCTCGAAGCCCAGCCGATGGCTAAGCCAAAGGGTGATGACCCGCCCGTGCGCCACGATCACCTTCGCGCCTTTACCCTCGCTGATACGGGTCATGGCCGCATCGAAGCGAAGCCGCGCCGCAAGCCCGGTCTCTTCCCCCATGACCAGTTCCTCGGGCCGGCTGAACATTCGCTCGACGCGGAGCTCGAACTCGTCCTGCGTGCTGAAGGAGCTGCTGTCGGCGCGATGTTCGGCTAGCCCGGCGTCGATGGTGGCCGCCAGACCAAACACCCGCCCCATGGCCAAGGCGGTGTCACGCGCTTTCGGTTCTGGACTGGTCCAAAGCGTCGCCGGCGCAAAGACGCTCAACCTCTGGGCCAAGGCGGCGGCCGCGGAAAACCCCTCGGCGGACAGCGCCCACGAGGACGGGGGCTGGCCGGCCACGATCTGCGGCTGGCCGTGCTTGACGAAAATCAGGCGACCGGTCGGCCGATACGTTTGATTTCCCATTCCAGGTCGACCCCGAGCTTGGCTTTCACGTCGGCGCGGACCGCCTCGCCAAGGCCTTCGAGGTCAGCCGCCGTCGCTTCCCCGGTGTTGATCAGGAAGTTGGAGTGCAGCGGGGAAAACATCGCGCCGCCATGCAGCTTGCCGCGCCAACCCGCCTCATCGACCAGTTTCCAGGAGGAATGCCCCGGCGGGTTCTTGAAGGTCGAGCCGCCGGTCTTCTCACGGATCGGCTGGGTGGTTTCACGCCGCGCGGTGATTTCAGCCATCCGAGCCTCGATCGCCGCAGGATCGTCAGCCTGCCCCTCGAAGAGGGCGCCGGTGAAGATCAGACCGCCTTCCGCCGCCTTGGCCGACTTGCGATAGACAAAGCCCATCTGCGCATTGCTGAACGTGACGCGCTCCCCGGCCCGCGTCACAGCATAGGCCTCGACCAGCACGTCCTTGGTTTCGGCGCCATAGCAGCCGGCGTTCATGACCGTCGCGCCGCCGATGGATCCCGGCACGCCGCGATAGAATTCCAGACCGGCGATCCCGGCCTTGCCCGCCTCGCGCGCCAGCACGGCGTCGAGCACGGCGGCGCCTGCGAAGATCCGGTTGTCGCCGCGCGGCTCCACCTTGCCGAACGCCTTGCCCAGGCGGATCACCACGCCCTCGACTCCGCCGTCGCGGACCAGGGTGTTGGAGCCGACGCCGATCGGCGTCACCGGCACGGACGGATCGAGCCCCTTCAAGAAATCGGCGAGATCGGCCTCGTCTTCCGGAAGAAAGATCACATCGGCCGGACCGCCCACACGGAACCAGGTGAAGGGGGCCAGCGGCTCGTCCTTCAGGATGCGGCCGCGCACCTTGGGGAGATTGTCGCGCCAACTCACTTGGAGAGGGCCTCAAGCTGAGCCGGCAAGGCATGCGCCCAGACCGTGATGTCGCCCGCTCCCAGGCAGACGACCAGATCGCCGGCCTTGGCTTCCTCGGAAACCAGCGCCGCCAGGTGGGCCGGACCTTCCAGCGGCAGGGCGCGGCGATGGCCGAAGCGGCGCAGGCCGTCGACCAGGCCATCACGATCGGCGCCCTCAATCGGAGCTTCACCCGCAGTATAGACGTCGGCGACAATCACCGTATCGGCGTCGTTGAAGCAGCCGCAGAACTCGTCGAACAGATCGTGCAGGCGCGAATAGCGGTGCGGCTGCACCACGGCGACCACCTTGCCCTCGGTCACCGCGCGGGCGGCCTTCAGGACCGACGATATCTCCACCGGGTGGTGGCCGTAGTCGTCGATCACGCGCACGCCGTTGGCGACCCCGGTGGTGGTGAAGCGCCGCTTCACCCCGCCAAATCCCGTCAGGCCCTTGCGAATATCCTGGTCCGAGACTCCCAGCTCGCGCGCCACCGCGATCGCGGCCATGGCGTTCAGCACGTTGTGCTGCCCCGGCATCGGCAGGTGCAGACCATCCAGACGAACGACCTCCCCCTCCGGCGGCTGGAAGACGGCGTCGAAGCGCGATCCGTCCGGTCCCATGCTGATCTTCTCGGCCCGGACTTCGGCCTGGGGATTGGTCCCATAGGTGATGAGCCGGCGGTTCTGCACCCGCGCAGCCATAGCCTGGACCTCGGGATGGTCGGTGCAAACCGCCGCGAAGCCGTAAAAAGGCACGTTCTCGACAAAGTCCTGGAAGGCCCGCTTCACCGCGTCGAAATCGCCGTAGTGGTCCAGGTGCTCGGGATCGATATTGGTGACGATGGCGCAGGTGGACTTCAGTTTCAGGAAGGTGCCGTCGCTCTCGTCGGCCTCCACCACCATCCACTCGCCCTCGCCAACCTTGGCGTTGGTGCCATAGGCGTTGATGATCCCGCCATTGATCACCGTCGGGTCCTTCCCGCCGGCGTCCAGCAAGGCGGCGACCATCGAGGTGGTCGTGGTCTTGCCGTGGGTCCCACCGACCGCGACCGAGTATTGCAGGCGGGTCAACTCGGCCAGCATCTCGCCGCGATGCACCAGCGGAATGCGACGCTCGCGCGCGGCGACCATCTCGGGATTGTCGGCCTTGATCGCGGTCGAATAGACGATGGCCGACGCGCCTTCGACATTGGCCCCGCTCTGGCCGATGAACACCTTGGCCCCCAGCTTCTCCAGCCGCTCGGTGTTGGCGCTCGCCTTGGCGTCCGAGCCCTGAACCGTATAGCCGATCCGCAACATGATCTCGGCGATGCCGCTCATGCCGATCCCGCCGATGCCGACGAAGTGGACGGGGCCGAGGGCGAAGGGGACGGGTCGCTTGTTCATTTTTGGAGTGCAGTTCTCTCGACCAGGTCGGCCAGGCGTTCGGCGGCGTCCGGTTTGGCGATGGATCGCGCGCCGGCCGCCATCCGCGCCAGGCGCTCGGGGTTGGTCAGCAGTTTCAGGAGGGCGTTCGACATGGTGTCGACCGTGAGTTGATTCTCGCGAGCGACCTCGGCCCCGCCGGCGTCGGCCATGACCCGAGCGTTCTGGCCCTGATCATCATCAAGCGCGATGGCCAGCGGGATCAGGATGGCGGGCTTTCCAGCCACTGCGAACTCGCAGACCGTGCCCGCGCCCGATCGACCGATCACCAGGTGAGCGTCACGTAGCCGGCCGGCCATGTCGCGGAAGAACGGGGCGATCTCGGCTGCGACCATGGCGTTGGCGTATGTCCGCCGGGCGCCGTCCATCGACTCCTTGCGGGTCTGCTGCTGCACCCTCAACCGGACGCGCAACTCTTCGGGCAACTTGGCGATCGCCTCGGGCATCAGTTCGGACAGCAGACGCGCGCCCTGGCTGCCGCCGGTGATCAGCAAATGTACCGGACCCTCCGCGGTCGGCGGGACATAGGGCAATTCGGCGAGGGCGCGGATGTCTGGGCGCACCGGGTTGCCGACGACCACTGCGTTCTCGGCGACCCGGCCGGGCGCCTTCTGCAGCACAGGGAACGCGCAGGCGACGGCCCGGACATGGCTGGCCAATCGGCGGTTCGCCCGGCCCATCACCGCATTCTGCTCGTGCAGCAAGGTCGGCCGTCCCTGGGTGATCCCAGCCAGCAGGCCCGGCACCGACGGATAGCCGCCAAAGCCCACCACGACATCAGGCTCGATCCGGGTGAAGGCCGCCCGCGCCTGCAGGACACCGCGCACGATGGCGATGCCGGCCTGGGCCATGCTGACCGGGTTGCCCCGTTGGAAGGTTCGCGCCGAAAGCCCGATGCGCTCCTCGGCGGGGAAGCTCTCGGCGAAGGCGGCGGCGCGCTCGTCGGTGGCGAGCACGATGCGCCAGCCTCGCGCGATCAGAGCTTCAGCCAGCGCTTGGGCCGGAAATAGATGCCCCCCGGTTCCCCCGGCGGCGACGACGGCTATTTTACGCATGACGAGCCTTTAGGCGAAGGCGCCGGCCTTGGCGAGGCCCTCGCCCTGGGAATAGGCTCCCGGCCTGCGGCGGGTCAGCGCCAAGGCCATGCCCAAGGTCAGGCAGATCGCCAGCATGGACGAGCCGCCGTACGAAATGAACGGCAAGGTCATGCCCTTCGTCGGAATCATATTCAGGTTCACCGCCACATTGATGAAGGCCTGTTGACCGACGAGGACGAATAGGCCGGCCGCAGCCACCTGCTCGAAGGGATCGCTCAGTTTCATGGCGCGATAGAGGCCGCGAATGACGATGAACGAAAACAGCGCGATCAGCAGCAGCGAGAAGATCAGGCCATACTCCTCGGCGCCGACCGAATAGATGAAGTCGGTGTGCAGGTCGGGCACGTGACGCTTCATCACGCCCTCCCCTGGGCCACGGCCGAAGAAGCCGCCGGCCGAGATCGCCTCGGCGGCGCGGTCCACCTGATGGGTGTCGGCGCGCTCGGGGCTCAGGAACCGGTCGACACGGCTGGCCACGTGCGGGAACAGGAAATAGGTCGAGGACAACCCCGTCACCGCCACCCCGCCCAGCAGCATCACCCAGGACAACGGCACGCCGGCCATCCAAAAGGCCGCGCCGAACGCCACGGTGATCAGCACGGTCTGGCCGACGTCAGGCTGCACAAGCAGCAGGCCGACCGACAGGAAGTAGAGGCCAAAGGCGATCGAGACCCCGGGCACCCCCTGCCCTTTCTGGCCCTCAGCGAACATCCAGGAGACCAACACAATCAGCGCCGGCTTCATGAACTCCGACGGCTGAAGGGTGAAGCCGCCCAGTTGCACCCAGCGGGTCGCGCCCTTGGCGGTATGCCCCATGAACGGCAGGGCGATCATGATCGCGATGGCGATGAGATAGATGAAGAACGCTGCGCGCCTGACGCCGCGGCCATCCAGCATCGAGGTCGACACCAGGATCATGGCGCCCGCCGCCGCGAACACGCACTGGCGCACCGCGAAGTGGAAGGGGTCGCCGACATTCATCCGCGCCGCAGCCGACGGGCTGGCGGCGAAGGACATCATCACGCCGATGGCGATGAGGGCGGCGACCGCCCCGAGCATCCAGCGATCGGTCGTCCACCACCACACGCCCACCGGCGACCTGTCGCTGCGTGCGAAGGCGTGGGCTTGGCTGGGTTTCATTGAGGATCCATCGGCGATTCGAAGGCGAAGTCAGTCACCGCAACAAGACCCCCTCATGCTTAATTTTCCTTAACCGGAAGACACGACGCTCGATGATCATCGAGAAAAGCGACCTCCGCCAAGGCGTCAGAGGCCACGGCGACGGCAAACCGTTCATGGAGAACTCCTGCCCCGTGCTATCCTCCTGCATCCACAGGAGAAATGTCATGCTCAAGACAGTTGTTCTCGTGAGTGGTCTGCTGTGTTTCGCCGCTCCCGCCGCGGCCCAGGTCAACTCCGGCGACCTGAAATGGGGGCCTGCTCCAGACATCTTCCCTGCCGGCGCCCAGATGGCGGTGCTGTCGGGAGATCCCACCCAGGCCGGCGTCTTCGTGCTGCGGCTCAAGATGCCCGCCGGCTACAAGATCCCGGCGCACCACCACCCGACAGACGAGTACGTCACCGTCATCTCCGGCGACCTGTCGCTGGGGATGGGCGACAAGCTCGACGCCGGGAAAAGCGCCAAGTTGGCGCCCGGTGGCTTCGCGGTGGCGGGCGCCCAGATGAACCACTTCGCCTTCTCGACCGGAGGGGCGGTGGTTCAGGTGTCGGCCCAAGGCCCGTTCGGCATGACCTACGTCAACCCAGCCGACGATCCGACCCGGCGCTAGGCTCGCGCGCCCTTAGCAGCGGGAACGCTCAGCGCGGCGACGGCGGCGCGGAACGCCTCCCCACGCGCCTCGAAATCGGCGAACTGGTCGAACGAGGCGCAGGCTGGCGACAACAGCACGACGGCGTCCTGGCCGGCGGCCAGCGCATCTGCATAGGCCATGGCCGTGGCGGCCTCGATGGTCCCGCATTCGGCGACCTTGGCCTTGCCCTTCAGAACCTGGGCGAAAGCGGGCTGGGCCTCGCCGATCAGATAGGCCTTCTCGATACGCGGGAAGAGATCGGTCAGATCATCGATACCGCCGGTCTTCGGCTGGCCGCCGGCGATCCAGTAGAACTTCGGATAGCTCGACATCGCCTGGCGAGCGGCGTCGGCGTTGGTCGCCTTGCTGTCGTTGACGAAACGGACCTTGCCGACGTGAGCGACGGTCTCCATCCGGTGCGCCAGGCCGGGGAACGTCATCAGGCCGTCGGCGGCCTCCTGCGAGGTCAGGCCGAGGCCGCGCACCGCCGAATAGGCCGCCGCCGCGTTCTGCCAGTTGTGCCGTCCCGGCAGCGACTTGGCGCGCAGCAGGTCGACGACCTCGACGGCGCGCTCGCCGGTGGCGTCATATAGCAGGCCCTGCAGGACATAGACGCCCCGGCCCATCGCCTTCGACGCCGAGATCGGCACGATGGTCCGGCGGTTGGCGGCGGTGATCTCGGTGCAGATCCGCTGCCCCCAGGGATCGTCCACGCCGATGACGGCGGTGTCGCCCTTGCCCTGGTTCAGCAGCAGCCGGCGCTTGGCGGCGACATAGCCCTCCATGCCGCCATGACGCTCCAGGTGATCTGGCGAGATGTTCAGCAGCACCGTCACATCGGGCTTGAGGCTGGACGTCAAGTCGAGCTGGTAGGAGCTCATCTCCAGCACGTAGACCGCGCCGCCGTGCATGTCGTCCAGATCCAGGACGCCGACCCCAATGTTGCCGCCCACCCGCGTATCGCGGCCGGCCGCCGCGCAGATGTGGCCGATCAGGGCGGTGGTGGTCGACTTGCCGTTGGTCCCGGTGATGGCGACGATCTTCGGGCGCTTGTGCTCGGGCGCGGCGTTCACCGTCCGGGCGAACAGCTCGATGTCGCCGAGGATCTCGACGCCGGCGGCCTTGGCCTTCTCGACGGTCCAATGCGGCTTGGGATGGGTCAGCGGCACGCCCGGCGACAGCATCAGCGCGGCGAACTTGCTCCAGTCAGCGGTAGTCAGGTCGACCAGCGGCAGGCCCTCGGCCTCGGCGATGGCGCGGCTTTCCGGGCGCTCATCCCAGACCGCCACCTCGGCTCCGCCCAGCATCAGGGCGCGCGCAGCCGTCAGCCCTGTACGGGCCAGGCCGAACACGGCGACCGTCTTGCCTTCAAAGCCGCGGACCGGGATCATGACCTACGCCTGCCCTCCCCTACCGCAGCTTTAGGGTTGCGAGACCCAGCAGGGCGAGCATCACCGCGATGATCCAGAAGCGGATCACAACGGTCGATTCCGACCAGCCGAGCTTTTCGAAATGGTGATGGATCGGGGCCATGCGGAACACACGCTTGCCCGTCAGCTTGAACGACACGACCTGGATCATCACCGACAGGGTCTCCATCACGAAGAGGCCCCCAATGATGCCGAGCACGATCTCATGTTTGGTGGCCACGGCCACCGCTCCGATGCCGCCGCCCAGCGCCAGCGAACCGGTGTCGCCCATGAAGATCTTGGCGGGCGGCGCATTGTACCAAAGGAAGCCTAACCCCGCCCCGATCATCGCCCCGCAATAGACCGCCACCTCGCCCACGCCGGGCACGAAGTGCAGCTTCAGGTACTGGGCGAAGACAAAGTTGCCGACGAGGTAGGCGATGAAGCCGAAGGCGGCGGCGGCGATCATGACCGGCACCGTCGCCAGACCGTCGAGGCCGTCGGTGAAGTTCACCGCGTTGGCCGCGCCGACGATGATGAACGCGCCGAACAGCAGGTAGAACCAGCCCATCGGCAGCAGCAGTTCCTTGAAGATCGGGAACGCGACCGAGGTCGACAGGTTCGGGGTTTCCGGCGGGTTGGTGCCGAACACCACCATCAGAGCGACGGCGGCGAGCGCGATGACCGCCTCCATCAACAGCCTGACCTTACCCGAGACGCCGTCCGTCGATTGCTTGGTGACCTTGGCGTAGTCGTCGGTGAAGCCGAGCACGCCGTAGCCGGCGGTCACCAGGATCACGGCCCAGACATAGACATTGGTCAGGTCCGACCACAGCAACGTACCGACCAGCAGACCGGCCAGGATCATGACGCCGCCCATAGTCGGGGTGCCGGCCTTCTCGACCACGTGGCGCTCGATGCCGTCGGCGCGGATCGGCTGCCCCTTGCCCTGCTTGGCCTGCATCCAGCGAATGAAGCGCGAGCCCATGGCGACCACGACCAGCTGCGCCGTGAACAGCGCCATGCCGGTGCGGAAAGTCTGGTATTTCAACAGGTTCAGGAACGGAACATATCCGTCGGCCGACAGCTGTTGATACAGCCAGTAAAGCATCAGCCCTTCTCCTGCGAACGCACGTCGAGAGCGCCCAGCGCGGTGACCACCGCGCCGGCTCTCGACCCGTTCGAACCCTTGACCATCACCAGATCGCCCGGCTCGACGGCCTTGGCGATCAGCAGCCCCAACTCCACCGCTGTCTCGGCGTAACCGCCTCTACGAGTCGGCGGAAGGGCGTCCCATAGTGATTTCATCAAGGGCCCGGCGCAGAACACCAGCTCGACGCCGGCCCGGTCCAACGGCTCGGCCAAGCCCGCGTGGAAGGCGGGGCCTTCAACGCCGAGTTCGAGCATGTCGGTCAGCGCGACGATCCGCCGCCCCGTCGCTGTGCGCGCGCCCAGCGAGGCGAAGGCCGCGCCCATCGAGACCGGGTTGGCGTTGTAGCTCTCGTCGATCAGGGTGAAGTCGCCGCCGGCGAGCTTGATCACCCGCTCGGCTCCGCGACCCGCCAGCGGCTCGAAGCTGCCGAGCGCGGCCAGGCTGTCGTTCAGATCCACGCCCAGAGCTTCCAGCATCAGCAGGACCGCCATGCTGTTCGGCCCCCAGTGGAAGCCGGTCTGCAGGATCGGGAAGTCCATGGCCTTGCCGTGCAGGTGCGCCTGCACGACCGCGTATCCGGCCTGGGGCTGGAAGTCGATCAGGCGGGCGTCGCAGTGCTCAGCCGAGCCGAAACTGCGAACCACTGCGCCGACCTTGCGCGCCTCGGCGCTCAGGAAGTCGAACCACTTGTTGTCGGCGTTCAGCACCGCCACGCCGCCGGGTTCAAGCCCGGCGAAGATCTCGGCCTTGGCGCGGGCGACGCCCTCCTCCCCGTCGGGAAAGTTTTCGACGTGGACCGGCCCCACCGTGGTGATCGCCACAGCGTGCGGCCGCACGAACCGCGACAGGGGCGCGATCTCGTCGGCGTGGTTCATACCGATCTCAAACACCGCGCGCTCGGTATCGCGCGGCATGCGCGCCAAGGTCAGCGGCACGCCGATATGGTTGTTGTAGCTCTTCACCGACGAGTGGGCCTTGCCGGCCAGCATCAGACCGGCGCGCACCGCCTGGGTAACGCTGGTCTTGCCGACCGAGCCGGTGACCGCTCCGCGCCGCACCTGCGGCGCACGCTCCCGCGCGGCTTCGCCGAGCATTTCCAACGCCTTGAGGGTGTCGCCAACCACGACGCTGGGAGCGTCCACGCCCTTGGACACCAGTGCGCCGGTCGCCCCGCCTGCCATGGCGGTGGCCACGAACTCATGCCCGTCCCGCACGCCGCCCAGAGCGACGAACAGGTCTTCCTGCTCAATCGAGCGGGTGTCGATGGAAACGCCGTTCACCGCGAACGGCGCACCGGCCAGATGGCCGCCCGTGGCCGCGACGATTTCCTCGGAGGTCCAGAGAGGCTCAGCCACGGGACGCCTCCAGGGCCTGAGCGACTTCGGCCACGTCGTCAAAGGGATGGACGACGCCGGCGATGGTCATGCCTTGCTCGTGCCCCTTGCCGGCCACAACCAGCACATCGCCGGCGCTCATCTGCGCGACGGCGCTGCGGATAGCCTCACGGCGATCGCCGATCTCCTGCGCGCCCTTCGCGCCGACCAAAACCTCGGCGCGGATCGCGGCCGGAACCTCATTGCGGGGATTGTCATCAGTGACGATGGCGATATCGGCATGGTCAGCCGCCGCCTGCCCCATCAGCGGCCGCTTGGCGCGGTCGCGGTCGCCGCCGGCGCCGAACACCACGATCAAGCGCCCCTCGACGTGCGGGCGCAGCGCCTTCAGCACGGTCTCGAGGCCGTCAGGCGTATGGGCGTAGTCGACATAGGCCTCGCCGCCCTTCGGCCCAGTCCCGATGCGCTGCAGCCGGCCCGGCGCTCCTTCGATGGTTTCCAGCGCCGACATAACGCTCGCCACATCCTCGCCAGCGGCGATGCAAAGCCCCGCCGCCACCAGAACGTTCGAAGCCTGGAATCCGCCCACTAGCGGCAGGCGAACTTCATAGGCCTTCCCGGCCGCCTCGATCTTCAGGGTCTGACCTTCCGGCGTCGGCTGACGGCTCAACAGCTTCAGGCCCTGCCCCGCCTCGCCCACCGAGAACACGCTCTGGCCAGAGGTCACGGCCGTGGCCGCGAACGCTTCATAGGCGTCGGAATCGGCGTTCAACACGGCGGTCGCGCCGCGCGGCAGCAGGGCTTCGAACAACCGCAGCTTGGCGCCCTGATAGGCCTCCATCGTGTGGTGATAGTCGAGGTGATCCTGGGTCAGGTTCAGGAACCCGGCCGCCGTCAGGTCCACGCCATCCAACCGGCGCTGATCGACCCCGTGCGACGAGGCCTCCAGCGCCACATGGGTGACCCCTTTGGCCACCAGGATCGACATCAGCTCGGCCACGTCCGCGGCGTCCGGCGTGGTCAGGCCGGACGGTGTGATCTGCTCGTCCAGGCCTGGCCCCGTAGCCCGAACGCCAAGGGTGCCCATGCTGGCGGCCTTCTTGCCGGCATGATTGAAGATCTGGCGACAGAAGGCGGCGACCGAGGTCTTGCCATTGGTGCCGGTGACCGCGACCACCACCGGCGGCTGCGCGCCCCAGAAAGCCTTGGCCGCCAGGGCGTAGGCGCGGCGCGGGTCCGGGGTGACCAGGACCGGCACGCCGAGCCCCGGCATGTCCTCGGCCGCAATCACCGCCGCGGCGCCGGCGGCGACCGCCTTGGCCGCGAATTCACGGCCATCGACCTTCGAGCCCGGCAAGGCGGCGAACAGGAAACCGGGCTGCACCTTGCGACTGTCGGCGGTGACGCCCCTGATAAGCGGGTCGACGTCCAGGCTGCGCTGAACCAGGGCTGAGAGAAGCGCCGTCATCAGTGGCCGTCCGCCAGGGGTTGAGCCACGCCGTCGTCGCCAACGACCTTGATGATCTCGTTCTGCCGCTCGACGCCCAGGAACGGGGCGATGCGGTCGATCACCCGGCCGGCGGCCGGCGCGGCGACCCAGCCGCCCGTCGAGTAGCCATAGGTCTTGGCGTTGCCTTGCGGCTCGTCCATCAGGATCAGCACGAAATAGCGCTTGGCCTCCACCGGACCCGAGGTCGGGAACACAGCGGCGAAGGAAGACACCTGCTTCTTGGTCGAATAGCTACGAATGGCCGGGTCGTACTTTTCGCCGGTGCCGGTCTTGCCGCCGACGCTTAGCCCGGGCGCATTGGCGGACTTTCCGCTGCCGCCGATGACATTGGCGCGCATGATTTGCAGCATTTGCATCGAAGTCTGCTCGGAGACCGCCCGCACGCCTTGCGGGCGCTGGCTGGGCTCAAGCTTCTTGATGGTCAGCGGCACGAGATTGCCGCCATTGAGGAGCGCGCCCATCGCGCTCGACAGCGCCAGCGGGCTGACGTTCATGCCATGGCCGAACGAGGTCGAGGCGACGGCGTCCATGTCCCACTTGCGCGGGGTCAGCGGGCGCGCCGACTCCATCAGCTCCACCTTGGCCGGCTTCGTGAGGCCAAGCGCGGTGAAGTAGTGGCTCAGCCGGTCGGCCCCGATGCTTTCGGCGAGCTTGGCGGTGCCGATGTTGGACGAGTGCTGGAAGACCTCGACCAGGGTCAGGATCTTGCGGGCCGCGTGGTAGTCCTTGATGGTCCGATAGCCCAGTTGATAGGGCTGCCGGGCGTCGAAGGTCGAGGACGGATTGGCGACGCCAGTGTCCAGGCCGATGGCCACGGTGAAGGCCTTGAAGGTCGACCCCATCTCATAGATCGAGGCCGCGGCGCGGTTCAGCTTGGCGTCGTCGCTGGCCACCGAGACCCGGTTGGGGTCGAAGGTCGGATAGCTCGCCATCCCCAGGATTTCGCCGGTGTGAACGTCGGTGACGATCCCGACGGCGCCGCGCGGCTGGAACTCGGCGGCGGCCTTGTAGAGTTCGTCCTCAAGTGCGGCCTGGACGCGCAGGTCGATGGACAGCGCCACCGCGCCGTTCGCAGCTTTCCCGCCGCGCAAAGTGTCGTTCAACGCCCGTTCGGCGCCGGCTAGGCCCACCCCGCCCGTGTCGGCGAAGCCGATCAGGTGCGCGGCGGTGTGGCCGAGCGGATAGACCCGGCGCTCTTCGCTCTCGAAGCTCACCCCCGGCAGGCCCAACGCGTTGACGCGCGAGCGTTCTTCCGGGGTCAGGCCGCTGGCCACAAAACCGCGACGCTCGCCCTTCAGCGCCTTCTCGAGCCGAGCACGCGAGACGTTCGGCAGAGCCGCGGCCAGGGCCCGGCGCGTCTCGTTGGCGTCCCAGATTTCACGCGGATCGACATAGAGGCCGTAGTGCAGGAGATCGGCCGCCAACATGGCGCCGTTGCGGTCGGTCAGGTCGGCGCGATCAGCGCCGAGCGGCCCGACATAGCCGTTGCCGTGCCCGACATTGGAGAACAACGCCGCCCGCGTGGCGCCGACCGCCAACACCGCGAAGCTGGCCGAGAACAGCGCCAGCACGAAGAAGATGCGGATGCGCGTGTCGTCTTCAGCCTTGCCGGCCGCCTTGGCGCGCTCGAACGCATGCTCCAGGCCCCAGACCTTGGCCTTTAGCCAGCGCCAGCCGGGCGCTTCGAAGGTGGGGTGCGCCATAGTCACGGCTTCTGCTTCCCAATGGCGATTTCAGACAGCTTGTCGATCGTGGTTTCGTGCTTGGCTTGAAGAGGCGCCATGCCGAGGTGCGTGGTGGATAGGGTTTCGATGCGCGCGGGCTGCTCGAGGTGCGCGACCTCGGCTTGCAGCAGGCGGATGCGGGCCTTCTCTGCGTCGATCTGCTTCTCGACCGAGGCGATCTCGGCGCGCTCTTTACCGGCCATGGTCTTGGCCAGATAGACCGACAGGATGATCGCAACCAATATGCCCAGCGCGACCACGTCGATCAGGCGGAACCCGCGAACCTTGCGATTGAGGAAGCTCATGCCACATCGCTCCAGACCGGGGCGGCGGTCCGCACGCCTGCGCGAAGCTTGGCCGACCGCGCGCGCGGATTGGCGGAGGTTTCGGCCTCCCCTGCGGTGCGCGCACCGGTGAACAGCAACTCGAAGCTCGGAACGGCCAAGGCCTCGACCGGCGGCAGGTGACGCGAGCCACCTGGGGTCTTGCCGGCCCTGGCGGTGAAGAAGGCCTTCACGATACGGTCTTCCAGCGAGTGGAAGGTCACGACAGCCAGCCGGCCGCCGACCTTCAGCACGCGCTCGGCGGCCTCAAGGCCGGCCTCGAGCTCGCTGAGCTCCTCGTTTACCGCGATCCGCAGCGCCTGGAAGGAGCGCGTCGCCGGGTGCACCTTGGCCCCGCGCCGACCGCCAAGCGCGCGCTCGATGACCTCTGCCAGGTCTAGCGTCCGGGTGAAGGGCTGCTCTTCGCGCCGACGCATGATGAAGGCGGCGATGCGGCGCGACTGCCGCTCTTCGCCATAGAGCCAGATGATCCGCGCCAGTTCGGCGGGCTCAGCGGTGTTGACGATGTCGGCGGCGGTCGGACCGCTCGCGCCCATCCGCATATCCAACGGGCCGTCCCGCATGAAGGAGAAGCCGCGCTCGGCCTGATCGAGCTGCATCGACGACACGCCAAGATCCAGCGCCACCCCGTCCACCGAGCGCTCGCCCAGCTCGGCGGCCATCTCGGAGAAGCGGGCGTCCACCAGCCGGAAATTGTCGCCAAGCCCCTCGGCGAACTGCCGGGCGCTGGGATCGCGATCGAAGGCCACGACGTTCGCGCCGGTCTCCAGGAAGCCGCGCGAATAGCCGCCGGCCCCGAAGGTGCCATCGACGATGATCTTGCCGGGCGCGGGCTCCAGCGCGGCGATCACCTCGTCCAGCAGGACCGATGTGTGCGGCGCACTCATTGGCCCACCGCCAGCTTCGCCGCCCGCTGCTGGGCGCGAAGTTGCGCCAGGCCCTCACGGGCGAGCTCGCGTTGAGCGGCGCGGTGCGCCTGGAACGCTTCGCGCTCCCAGATCTGAAAACGGTCGCCAAGCCCAACCAGCACAACCCAGTCGGTCAGGCCGAACTGGTCGCAAATCTGCTCGGGAAGCGTGATGCGGCCGGCGGTGTCGAAGCTCATCTTCGCCTGCCCGCCCAGCACCGAAAGCTCAATGGCCGAGCGGGTCGGATCGCCGAACGGCATCTCTTCGATCAGGGAAAGATAACGATCAAACAAGGCCTTACCGCCGCCTTCGACGCAATCCGCCTCGATCGAGGGGAAGCAGACGATGCCGTCGAACGGCCCCGACACCAGCGCGCGGAATTCCTGCGGCACAACGATGCGCCGCTTGGCGTCCACTTGTTTCTCGAAGGTCGAGAGAAACATCTCCGCCGTCGCCCCAGATCGCGGCCCCGCGTGGACCGCCCGTTCAGCCCCGTTTCCGGTCGTCCGCGCCCTCGAAAACGGTGACGCTTGATACCCTAACGGATGCTGATTGGGTTAACATGGGATCAACTGGGAGACAATGACTCCAGGTCGCCAATTCTCGCAAAAACAAAGAAGTTGAACGGGTCGCTTCAAGCGCGACAACAACACTCCACAGAACATACAGCGAACTAGTTAAGTACTGTGCAGCATCCTCCGCCGCCGTGTGGATAAGTTCTGAAGATCGTGGACCAGACGGCCTATAAGCCGGGTTCTGTCTCGTCTGCGAACAGACGCGGCGATCATTCCTCTGGACCGCCCATTGCTGGACGGTTCTCGCGACCTACCCGGACGTCTCGGGCCTACGACAGCCCTACCCGCACGAGGCGGGCGCAACGTCCCTATTCGGTCTTGCTCCTGGCGGGGCTTGCCATGCCGTTCCTGTCACCAGGCCCGCGGTGGGCTCTTACCCCACCCTTTCACCCTTACCTCGGCCGCAGCCGAGGCGGTCTGCTCTCTGTGGCGCTATCCCTGGGGTCGCCCCCGGCGGGCGTTACCCGCCGCCATGTCGTCGTGGAGCCCGGACTTTCCTCGACTGCCGTGAGGCAGCCGCGATCGCCCAGCCATCTGGTCCGCGCGCTAAGTGGGGCCACAGCCGCCCGGGGTCAAGCGGCGCGAGCGACCAGTTCCATCCCAATTGATCCCAATGGCCGCAGGGTCATGCGCGGCTTCATCGCCACCTCCTGGCCCTGAACCAGCTGCAGGCGGTATTTCCGAGCGATTTCGCTCAGCACTATCGACGCCTCGGTCAACGCCAGAGACGCGCCGATACACACCCGGGGCCCAGCGCCAAACGGCAGATAGGCGAAGCGTGCGGGCCGTTCGCCAGCGAACCGGTCCGGATCAAACTGCTCGGGGTCCTCCCACAGGCTGCGATGGCGGTGGATCACCCAAGGCGCGATGCTCACATAGGCGCCCTTCGGGATCCGCGCGCCGCAAATCACATCGCCTCTAAGCGCCTGCCGCAAGGGGATCCGGGGAACCGGCGGGAATATCCGCATGGCCTCCTCGACCACCTGCCGGGCATAGGCGGGCGGCGCGTCCGGCGAGGCGTCCAGCGCCGCGTGCAGGCGCGCCTCGACCTCGCGGTTCTGGGACAGCAGATACCAGGTCCAGGTCAGCGCCACGGCCGTGGTTTCGTGGCCGGCGACGAAGATCGTCACCAGTTGATCGCGGATCTCCCGATCGCTTAGGCCAAGGTCGGTCTCCGGGTCACGCGCAGCGATCAGGCGGTCAAGCAGGTCGCCCCCTGGCGCGCCTTCACGGCGACTTCGGATCAGGTCGGCGATCCAGCCGTCAAAGGTCGCAAAGCCGGCGGCGATCCGCCGCTGGCGCTGTCGCCAGCGCACGCCGCGAATTCCGGGAACGACATCGACCAGTCCGAAGTCCGCCAGGATCGCGTCCGTCGCCCGCAGGGTCGCATCCATTTCCGGTCCCAAGTCATCCCCGGCGCCAGAGAACATCGCCCTGGCGATGATCTGCAGGCTCAGCTCAGCCATCGCCTGGGCGACATCGATAGCCTCTCCCGGCCGCCAGGCGCCGACATATTCACGCGCCGCCTCAGCCATCATCGGCGCGTAGCCATCTACGCTGCGCGCGTCGAAGGCGGGCGCCATCAGCCGCCGATGCGCCCGCCACGTCTCGCCGGCGCTGGTGAGAATTCCATCGCCGAACGCCGCGGCGAATATCCGGTTCTGGAACTCTGACTTGGGATAGTTCCCAACTTCGTCCAGCAGCACCCGCTTCACCCCGTCCGGATCGCTCACCAGAAAGCTCCGGCCAAGGATCGCGCTCGACTGGTCGAAGACTGGGACCTCGAACGCCTGCGCCGGTATCACCGCCAGGGTGTTGCGCCGGGCCACCTGGATCGCCCGCCAGGTCGGTAGCGGCCGTGCTGGTGGGATCGGCACGGGAGGAAGGGACGCCTGCACGCTGAACCTCCTTATTTAACGCTGTTAAATTGAACGCTAGCGAGCTCGCTGACACTTTACAACGTTAAATAAACCACGCTCTGTCCACGCATGCCCCGCAAGCCCGGCCCCCAGCTCACTCGCGAAGATGTTGTCCAGGCCGCAGCGCGCCTGCTGGAGCGCGATGGCTATGATCGGCTGACCATGCGCAGCGTGGCCGCCGAACTCGGCGTCCAAGCCCCTGCCCTCTACTGGCACGTGAAGAGCAAGGATGACCTCGGCCTCCTATTGTTCGACCACCTGATCGACGGGCTGAACTATGGCGATCCGACCGGCGACTGGCGGGGCGATCTACGTCAAATGGCGCATGCTCTGCGCCGCCGCCTGGTCGAGGCGCGCGACATCACCCGGTTGTTTCCAGAGGACTACAGCTCAGGCCCGCGGGCCATCCGGCCGCTAGAGCTCGGCCTGGGCCTCATGCGCGGGGCCGGACTGCCGGCCAAGGAAGCCCTGCACGCCTATGGCGTGGCGCTGTCGTTCATTGTCGGCTGGGCGCGCTTCGAGGTCACCCGCCAAGCCAACCGGGCCGCCGCCGCCCAGCCGCCGGCTGGCCTCTTCCCCAACATCGCCTGGGCGCTCGCCAGCCAGCCAGATCCAGAAGGCGGCTTCGACTATGGTCTCGACCTGTTGATCGCCGGCCTGGAGCGCCGGCTTGCGTGATCGGCGCTCTATGCTAGCCTCAACACCGGTCCCAAGCAGAGGCTGACTGATGTGTGGAATTACAATCGATTGAGGCCCTAGGGGCGTCAGGCTGAGGCCTGCCCATCACCCGCCGCGCCGACGCGCGCGGGCGCTTCCCTTTCGATTGGACACACCATGCCAAAACCACATGAGCCGCGCGCGCCTGCGCGCCATTCCGGCGACGCCGCTCCGCTAACCGCAGCCGAGCAGGCTCGCCTCATCATCGAACGCCAGCTCGCCCACAAGCAGCACGGGCCGCCGGGCTTCGATCCGAAGCATCCAGGCAAGCTCGGCAAGGGCGCCTGGTCGCCGCCGACCATCCGGCCCGGCGGACGCGGTCGACGAGGCTAGAAGAGCCGCGCCTCCCGGCCTGGGCCGGGAGGCGCGAACCTTTAGAACTCGGCCGAACCACCGTCGCACGGCACCACCGTGCCGGTGGTGTAGGCGCTGGCCCGGCTGGCCAGGAAGATCGCCACGCCGGCGATGTCTTCCGGCGTGCCGATCCGGCCACGCGGGTTGGCCTTGGCGATGGCGTCGCCGGCCCGCGCTAGGGTCGCGGCCATCATGTGGCTCTGGAAGGGACCGGGCGCGATGGCGTTGACCAGGATGTGCTCGGGCGCCAGCCGCTTGGCCAGGTGGCGGGTCAGCATGATGCAGCCGGCCTTCGAGGTCGAATAGGCGTAGGTCTCCAGTGCCGGCGGCTCGATGCCGTTGACCGAAGCGATGTTGATCACCCGCGACGGCTCTTCATGGGTCGCAGCGGCGCGCAGTTGCGGCAGCAGCTTCTGGGTCAGGAAGAAGATCGACTTCACGTTCAGGTCGACGGTCTTGTCCCAGCCATCCTCCGGATACTCATCGATCGGCGCGCCCCAGGTGGCGCCGGCGTTGTTGACCAGGATGTCGAGCTTGCTCTCGCGCTCGGCGAGCGCCGCCGCCAGGCCCGTGATCCCAGCCATATTCGACAGATCGAACGGCAGCGAGATGCAGGTTCCGTATTGCGACAGCTCTTCGGCAACGCGGTCGCACACCTCGGCCTTGCGCGAGGAAACGTAGACCTTGGCGCCGTTCTCGACATAGCCGCGGGCGATCATCTCGCCGATGCCGCGGCTGCCGCCGGTGACCAGGGCGACCTTGCCTTCAACGCTGAACAAATTGCGCATCAAAATGATCCTTCATTTTCGAAATCTAGGTATGAAATTGGACGTAAAGGCCTTGGCTGGCAGTGCTGACGGCGCCGGCCCTCAAGGTCAAGCCGCGTCGTTGGCGGGGGCGAGCAGCAGGCTCATGGCGACGTCGGCCTCCAGCCTCCCATCGGGCATGCGCACTCGCTGCTCGAAGCGTCCGTCGATCAAAAACCCCAGCGCCTGGTAAAGGCGAATGGCGTCGGCATTGCCCTCGCGCGCCATCAACTCGATACGGATCACCGGCGGCGTCAGTTGGGCAGCGGCCGCGAACAGCGCCTGGAACAGCGCCCTGCCGACACCCCTGCCCTGCCACGCGGGATCAACCGCCACAGTCAGGTCCGACAGCACATGGGCGAACTGGTCAGGCCCAATACGCGAGGCATGGATCTCGCCGCACAGCACCTCGCCGCGCCACGCGCCCAGCGTCACGCCGCCAGCCAGGGCCCTGGCCAGGAAGCCTTCGACATAGGCCAGATCCATTTCGTCAGGCCGGCGGGCCAAGCCGCCCGGACCAGCCGCCGCCGCCCGATAAAGCGACAGCACTGCCCCGGCCTGGGAGAGCGTGATCGGCCGGGTCTCAAACTCGCTCATGTCAGGCGACCGCGCGGAGCAGTGCGATCAATCTGGCGCGTGTCATGCCGTCGGCGATCCCGTCAACCTGCTCTTGTCGCCAGTGGCGTTGAAAGGCGCGAACCACCGCCGTGGTATGAGCGTCGTACTTGCCCGAGGGCGCACAATCGTAGCCGAGCCGTGTGAAGCCCGCCTGCAACGCGAACACTCCAGCCCCTTCCTCGCCCTCGGAGAGCGGCAGGCCCGGCGCCGCGTCCGGCTCTACCCACAGGCCGTGACCGGCCTGCGCCAACTGCTTCCAGGGGAACAGCTCGCCGGGGTCTTGCTTGCGGTCCGGGGCGACGTCGGAGTGACCGATGATCCGGCTGTCCTCGATGCTCCAGCGCGTGCGGATGTCGGCGACCAGCTCGATCACCGCGGCGATCTGCGCCTCCGGGAACGGCCGATAGCCGAACTCATGACCCGGATTGACGATCTCGACGCCAATGGAACGGCCGTTGATGTCGCTCTCGCCTTTCCAGAAGGAGACGCCCGCGTGCCAGGCGCGCCGCTCCTCGGGCACCAGCCGGAACACCCGGCCATCTTCCTCGACGAGGTAGTGCGAAGAGACTTTCGACTGCTCGTCGCACAACCGCGCCAGCGCCTCGGGACCGCTCTGCATGCCGGTATAGTGCAAAACCAGCATGTCCGGCGGGACTGTGCGCTCGTTGAAGTTCGGCGAGACCGCCTCGATGAAGTTCACTTGGGGCTCCGAGACGTCCGGTTACGCAGGGCGTAGACGAACAGCATGATCTGGTTTGGCCGCATGGCGATGATCAGCACGCCAGCCAGAGCGACCGCCGCGCCAAACGCCATCCGGGCGTCGAACGGGTCATGGGTGATGATGACGCCAAGACCGATGGTGGCCAGCGGCGTCATCAGGGTCAACGGCGAGATCAGGTTCGCGTCATATCGCTGGATCAATCCGTAGTAGGCGGTGTGCCCACAAACCGAGACGACCAGCCCCGAGAACACCACCGCCGCCCAGAATTGCCAGCCCATCGACAGGCCGATCTGTAGCGCGCCAGGCTCCAACACCGCCGACAGCACAGAGAGCAGCAACGCCGAGAGCAGCCCGACCCAGGCCTGGAATTGCAGCGGCTTTACGCCGTCCATGCCCTTCATCAGCACCGCGCCCAGCGAGCCGAGGAAAGCAGAGGCGACAACGAACAGCAGCCCTTGGGAAACCTTGAAGCCGTGAGGATCCCACATCACCGCCAGCGCGCCGAGAAGGGTCAGGGCGATGCCCAGCAACCGTCGGCGGCTCAGCCGTTCACGCAAGATCAGGAACGATAACACCGTCGTCATCGGCACCATGAGCTGGCTGACGATCGCCACCGAGGACGGGCTGGCGGTCTTCAGCGCCAGGAAGACGAAGGCGAACGATCCAGCCCCCATGCACAACGCCACCAGGATCAGCCGCCAGAACGGCTTTGGCGCCGGCCGCAGCCACGGGAAGACCGCGATGGCGACGATCGCAAAGCGCACGGCGGCGTAAAACAGCGGCGGGGCGTGCAGATAGGCCACGACGTACTTCGAGACGATGTTGTTCGACGCCCACAGCAGGCAGATCACGACCAGGAGGGCAAAATCACGAAGCGCCATGGCTGCGGTTAGGCGCGGTTACGCCCACTTTGGCAAGCCCAACGCTTGTTTGACCCATGGGAAATCGAAGAGTGTGCGGGCGATTCACCGGAGACTTCCCCCATGACCGCCCAGCCCTTCCTCGGCCCCGACGTCCACGATCTCGGTTCGGCCTGGATCGATCCATCCGCTCGTATCTTCGGGGAGGTCGAAATCGCCGCCGAGGCTTCGATCTGGTGCAATGTCGTGGTCCGCGCCGAAAGCCAGCGCGTCGTCATCGGGCCGCGCACCAACATCCAGGATTTCGTGATGATCCATGTCGGGTCGGGCACGCCGACCGTGGTCGGCGCCAACTGCTCGATCACACACCATGTAACGCTGCACGGCTGCGATATCGGCGACAACTGCCTGATCGGGATCGGCGCGACCATCATGGACGGCTGCGTCGTCGGCGCCGGCTCCATCGTCGCCGGCGGGACCTTCCTGAAGGAAGGGACCGTCATTCCGCCGAACTCCATCGTCATGGGCTCGCCCGGGGCGGTGACCAAAACCCGCGACAACTCGGTCGCCAACGCGATGAACGCCTTCCTCTACTGGCGCAACGCCCAGGCGTACGCCCAAGGCGACTACCGGCTGTGGTCGAAGGAAAGCTTCCGCGCCGAAATGGGCGCAGAATATGCGCGTCTCGGACGCGCTTAGAGAAGGCAGGCGCCTGCTCCGCGCCCAGGCGATTTAACGAATGGGGCCGGCGTTTTTCCTCTTGCACCGGCCCTTAGGGCCGCCCTTAAGCGGGGAAGGGTTCAAGGGAGGTTGCACGTGTTTGAGCGTTGGCTTGGCCCCAGTGAAATGGCCGAGCGCCTGGGCGTCAGCCCAAAGGCGCTGCGGGTCTACGAGCGCGAGGGGCTGGTCGCGCCAGGCCGTAGCGCGGCCGGCTGGCGGGCCTATGGGCCGGCGCAGGCGGCGCGGTTGCATCAGATCATGGCGCTACGCGGCCTCGGGCTTTCGCTCAAGCAGATCAAGGCGTTGCTGATCGACGACCAGGCAAGCCTCGCCGACGTCCTCGCCTTGCAGCGCGATAGCCTTGCGGCTCAGCGCGGCAAGCTTGAGGCCGCCATCGCGTTGCTGGATGTCGCCCTGTTGGCGCTGGAGGCCGGGCGCGACCTCACCTTGGATGATCTCACTCACCTCACCAAGGAGACCATCATGAATCAACCCGTCCCCGAGTTGCCGAACCACTATCAGGGCAAGGTGCGCGACAACTACGATCTGCCGGACGGTCGGCGGATCATCATCGCCAGCGACCGGATCAGCGCCTTTGACCGCATCCTGGCGGCGATCCCCTTCAAGGGTCAGGTGCTGAC